>MDTC01184528.1_pt1 | contig 15642 bp, 11 predicted proteins | sample 811181 | NCBI WGS metagenome assembly MDTC01 (sample SAMN05326644, study PRJNA326480) | marine metagenome | isolation source: seawater | place: Pacific Ocean: North | collected 2011
CGCCCACCGAGCCCGAGTAGCCGGCGTAGGTCGCCCCCAGGTCCTGATCGCCGCCACACACGTAGTAGACGATGACGTAGTACTGGAACGCGCTGATCAGGATGAAGCCGTTGAACACCAGGAAGGTGGCGGTCGAGAGCAGCAGGAAGGGCACCGAGGCGAGCGTCTTGAGGAGCCCCATGAGGAAGTCGACGATCGCAGCACCGATCCCGGGACCCTCCCTTGCCGGCGGTGGCGGGGCCTCGTCGGCCTCCTCGGGGATCGCGGTGGCGAAGCGCTCGCGCAGGAAGATGGCCGGAAGGACGCCGAGGAACATGACGGCGAGCCCGATGACCAGCGCGAGGCTCGCCGCACCCATCACCTGGTCCTTGAAGACCTTGAGGGTGGTCACCCACATGAACCACGGCGAGACCACGTAGGCCAGCTGCCCGATGAAGTTCTGGGTGCCCATGAGCCGGGTGCGCTCGTGGTAGTCGGGGGTCAGCTCGTAGCCGAGGGCCACCCAGGGCGTCGCGAAGACCGTGTACGCCAGGTAGAACAGCATGCTGCCCGCGACGAACCACACGACGTAGAACATGTCGGGCATGTCCCGCGGGAACATCCACAGGGCGATGAGGAGCGCGCCCGCGGCGATGGCTCCGCCGAAGATCCAGGGTCTGCGCCGACCCCAGCGCGATCGGGTGTGGTCGGAGATGTAGCCCATCAGCGGGTCGGTCAGGGCGTCGGTGAGCCGGGGCAGGGCGCCGATCCAGCCGACGATGGCGGGGTCGATGCCCATGGCCAGGTTGAGGACCTTGAGCAGCTCGCCGATGGCCGCGGCGAGGGTATTGTTCACGAAGGCGCCGATCCCGTAGACGAGCTTGAGCACGAACGGGATGCGATCCTCGGGCGCGGTCTCGCTCACGGTTGATCGCCTGTGACCGCGGCCAGCGCGGGCTTGGGTGTGCGGTCGACCCGGTACAGGCCCCAGTGCTTCTCGACGTGCTGCGGACCCTCACCCCCCTTCCACGGCTCGTCGAAGGCCTCGAACCAGAACCAGGGTTGCCCGCGCTCTTCTGACCATGCGGCGAGCTCCTTCCACACCTTCACCTGGGACGCATCGTCCGCCGGGGCGACGATCAGCCGACCCTGCTCGCCCACGGTCTCCTTGGCGGTCGCCCAGCCCACCTCGCCCACGACCACCGGGATCCCCGGGTGCCGCGACTCGATGTCAGCGATGGTCGCCGCGGTCCAGGGCGTCGCCTCCGCCACCTGCTTGCCGTTCCACAGCGGGTGCGCGTGGCAGAGGATGAAGTCGACGTGGGGCGCGACCTCCTGGGCCTCGGGCTTGTTCCAGAAGTTGTAGTCGTCGGCCGTCGTCACCGGCTGCTTCACCGCGCCCCGGACCCGGTCCAGCTGCACGACGAGATCCGGCAGCGGCGAGCGGTGCGCCGACCAGTCCACCTGGGTCTCGTTGCCCACCGCTACCGCGACGATCACGTCGGGGTGCGCATTGGCCAGCGCGATCGCCCGGTCGACCTCGGCGACGTTGGCCTCGGCGGCGTCCGGAGCGATCCACGCGCCCAGGAGCACGCCCAGGCCCAGGTCGTGCTCGTCGATGAGCTCGACGATGCGCTTGCTGGTGTCCCCCGCGCCGTACACCCGGATGAGGTCGAAGCCCGGGTCGAGGATCTGCAGATCCTCGAGGAGCTGGGCCTCGGTGGGTTGGGCATGATCGGGGTGCTGGCCGTCCCGGTACGGCCCGTAGGCGATGCCGTTGCGGCCCTGCTCCGGTGCGAACACACGGCGTCTCAGCGGGGCCGGCTGGGCGCTGGGCGGGGACGCGTCGGTCGACGTCGTGGCAGGGGGCGACACCTGGGCCCTGGGCGCGCAAGCGACCACGCCGAAGAGCAGCAGTCCGAACCTCATCCGGCCTCCTTCCTCGTGTTTCACTCGGTGACGACGTCGGGATCGACGAAGGGGACCTTCCGCTCGTAGACGCGGACCCAGTCCACGGCCATCGTGTTCACGTCGGGGGTGGTGGCGTCGGGCGGGCCGTCGAAGATGCCGCCGACCGCCACGTTGAGGATGAGGAAGAAGTCGTGGTCGAGCACCCACGGGCCGGTGACGTCGCCGGGGTGGGCGGTGAAGAGCAGCTGGTCGTCGACGTACCAGGTGATGTGCTCGGGGTCCCAGTCGATCCGGTAGACGTGGAAGTCGCTGTCGATGGACTGGCCGTCGGGGAAGGCCCGGGTGCCGAAGTGGGCACCGCCGCCGGAGTAGCCGGGGCCGTGGATGGCGCCGGAGGACTCGTCGGGGAGCCGCCCCTTGGCCTCCATGATGTCGATCTCGCCGCACAGGGGCCAGCCGAGCTCCTCGATGTCGGAGCCGAGCATCCAGAACGCGGGCCACAGGCCGGTGCCGGCGGGCAGCAGGATCCGCGCCTCGATCCGACCGTAGGACGTGGTGAACAGGCCCTGGGTCTTGATGCGGGCGCTGGTCCAGTCGCTGCCCTCGTACGCCTCGCGCCGGGCCACGATCCGCAGGAAGCCGTCCCCGTCGAGGGCCACGTTCTCCGGGCGGTCGGTGTAATACTGGAGCTCCGCGTTGCCCCAGCCGCCCTCGCCGTTACCGAGGTCGAACGTCCAGAAGTCGGGATTGGGCGGGCTGCCGGCGCTGCCCTTGAACTCGTCTTCCCACACCAGGTCCCAGCGCTCGCCGGTGATGGGGTCCTCCTCGGCGCCGCAGCTGGCGAGGAGGACGGCAGTCAGCAGGATGGCGCGCATCACTCCCCCTGGGTGAAGTAGAGGTCGTCGATCAGGATGGCGGTACCGGGACTGGCGCTCGCCGAGATGAGCAGCAGGGGCACGGTCACGGCGTCGAGGCCGACCGCGCCGGACAGATCGGCGAGGGGGATCTCGAGCACGTGCCACTGCCCGTCGGCGACGAAGCCGTAGGTGGTGGCGCTGACCCGACCCTCGCCGACCGAGCCGACCATGCCGATCTCGAAGCTCTCGAGCTCGCTGTCGTCGGAACGCAGGGCGACGTGCAGGGTGTCCCACTCGCGGAGATCGACGGGGTTGCCCTCGCTGTGGATGCCGCCGCCCCACCAGGTGGACGCCGAGATGACGAGCTCCTGGCTGACGTAGCCCTCGACGCGATCGCCGCTGGTCTGCGCGGTGAAGCTGCCCTCGTAGATGTAGAAGAAGACGGACTCGTCGTCGACGAGCAGGACGTCGGTGGCGCCGCCCTCGTAGAAGGTCGAGATGGCGAGGCGCGGCGCGCTGCCGTCCCAGGGGGTGTCGCCGGGGAGCTTGCCGTCCCCGTCGGTGTCGGTGTCGACGTAGGGCCTGATGTCCGGGTACTCGGGCTCGCCGGGCGAGGGGCGGCAGGCGAGCAGGAGCACGGGCAGGATGAGGGCGGTGCGCATGATCACTCCGTCCGGACGGCGACACGCACGCCGTCTGCGTTCTCGACGACCGCCCAGCCCTGGGGCACCCGACCGCCGAGGGCCTCGATGCCGTCGATGGCCTGGGCGAGCAGGTCGAAGCGCGTGTTGCCGGTGATGTCGAAGGTGCCCGAGCTGTCGGGGAACTCGGTGAGGCAGTTCTGGAAGCCGCGCACGGCGATGGAGCGGGCGAAGACGAGGTCCTCGGGCTCGGCGCGCTCGGACAGGTAGATGTCGCGCGCGGCGGCGGCCGCGTAGAACTGGTGCTCGCCGGTGGGCTCCTGCACGAGTGCGGTGGACCAGGCGTAGAACGCCGGGATCGGGCCAACGTCCTGGGCGGCGAACTTGGTGTCCAGGCTCACGCCGCGGCGGAAGGGGTTGTCCGGGTGGCTCATGATGGAGCTGTTCGGGTGCACGCCCTGGTCGGGGTCGATGACCACGAACTCGAGACCGCCGAGCTGCTCGCCGTAGAGGAAGGCAGGCTCGGGGAGCTCCTCGCAGCCGGCGAGGAGCAGGAACACAGCGACGATCGCGCGCTTCATCGCATCACCCGCAGGTAGGTGAACACCTCGCCTTCCCAGCCGTTGAGGTTGGGGTAGCCGGGGCTGTCGTCGAGGGCGTGGGGCACGCTGTTCTCGTCGAGGGAGCGCACCTTGACGCGCACGCCCAGCCGGGTGTTCGGGTTGAGGAAGTCGGCGCGGCCCACGCCAGTCGACAGGTCGAGCATGGTCTGCACGGGGAAGGTCAGGTTGTAGTCGCGGTGGAAGTCGTAGGGGCCCCAGTCGTTGATGCGGACGAAGCCGTTGATCCCGAGCCGCTTCCACGTGGCCATGACGTCGGCGCCGGTGCGGGTGATGAGTCTCGGATCGATGCCGCGGGACTGGTTCTGCCCGAGGTAGGGCGACACGACGATCCGGGCGCCGCCGACGTTGAACATCATGCGGCTGGTCAGGTCCCACACGTCCTGGGCGGGCGGGCTGCCGCTGAACGCGAAGAGCACGCCCTCCCCGGTGAAGCCGAAGTTGGCGTCGCGGACGGTGGGCTGGTGGCGGTAGGCGAAGTCCAGGCTCGCGGCGAAGCCCGCGTCCTCCCTGGCGAGGTTGTCCCAGGCGAAGAAGTAGCTTCCAGGCGTAGGATCGTAGACCAGCAGCAGCTCGCCGGCGTAGGTCTCGCGATTCTCGAGCACGGCGAAGGGGTCGTCGCGGAAGTTCCGCGCGCTGGCACCGGGGAAGTACCAGGAGTTCGGCCCGTCGAGCGCGTCGGGGATCACCGAGTTCGGCCCGACGAGCGGGCGTTGGACCAGGAAGTTCGGGCCGATCTGCAGGTTGCCGATCGGGAAGAAGGCGCCGGCGGTGGCGTGCCACTGGTTGCCGCGACCGGAGGGGTTGAGGGTCCAGCCGATCTGGTTGCGGCGGGTGTCGTAGCCGCCGTCTGCGACCAGGCCCTGGTAGCCGGCCTCGATGAAGACCCGCGTGCGCGCCAGGGGCCGGGAGAGTTGGATCTTGCCGCCCAGGGTGTCCTGCCAGCGGATCACGTCCTCGATGAGGTGCTTGCCGCTGTCCTGGTAGCTGCGCGCGCCATCGGCGGCGTCGGTCTGGTAGGTGAAGTCCTGGCCGACCTTGTTGCTGCCGGCGAAGATGCCGCCGACCTCGACGTTCCAGCCGCGCTTCTCCCACTGGGCGGCGAGGCCGGTGCGCCGGGTGACCTGCTCGGACACGGCGGCGGAGGTCGCGACGTTGTTCAAGGTGGCGAGGTCCTCGTGGTGCACGAGGGTGAAGTCGATGCCGCCGAGCCTGCGGGTGCCGCGGACCAGCACCGCCGGGTTGGCGCCCCACCACAGCTGGGGGCCGATGGCAAACGCGACGCCCTGCAGGCGGTTCTTGCCCTCGACCTCGACGCCGATGGGGGCGAGGCCGTTGTACTGGTCGAGGTTCGGGCCGTAGTTGGCTTCCGGGTACAGCCCCCAGATGTCGCCCTCGAAGCCCCAGTGGTAGTGGCCGGTGCGGTAGAAGCCGGTCAGCTCGAAGTCCTCTTCGGTCCAGGTGATCTCGCTCTGGTAGAGCTGGACCCGGTCGAGGCGCTCGATGGCGATGCCGTCGTCACTGGGGGCGCGGGCGCCGCGGTTCTCGTAGCGGATGTTGTCGATGGGGTTCTTGGCGACGTTGCCGAGGATGTTGATCGACGCCTCGGCGCGCAGGTTGTCGGTCGGGCGGACCGCGCCGCCCAGGTAGACGCTCTGCTCGTGGTCGACGACGGTGTTGAGCGGGCCGCCGCCGGTCTTGTACGTGCCCATCGTGGCGTACATGCCGAGATCGACGCGGGCGGTGGTGAGCTCGACCCGGCGGTTCTTCACCGCCCCCAGCGCGGCGAACGCGGCGACCTCGGCGGCGTAGGCGCCCGGCTCGAGCTCGTCGAAGTGCGCCTCGATCTGCTCGGGGCTCGCGCTGTACGGGTCGAGGGTGAAGGCGTCGCGGAGCAGGAAGTAGGCGGGGCGCGGCTGCACGTCGAAGGCGCCGTCGGGTCCGGGCGGGGTCTTGGCGACGATGCCGAACCACTCCTCGTTCATGTTGTTCTTCCCCTCGACATAGTCCTCGATGTACGCCTTGTTTGGCCAGCTGGCGTTGGTGTCGTGGACGTCGAGGTTCTCCTCTTGCTTGTACTTCCACCAGCCGTCGGCCCACTGGAAGAGGTAGCCGCCGATCACGTTGCCGTGGCGCCCGTTGCCCGCGGCCTCGAGGTACACCTCCTCCCACTGGTCGCGCAGGTAGGAGGCCTGGGTGATGCCGTCCTCGCGGCCCGCCTTGGCGTCGTAGGCGTCCGCGCCGAACTCGCTGTAGAAGACCGGCTTGTCGAGCTTGTCCTGCACCACCTGGTAGAGGTCGCGGCCGGAGCGCCCGCGGTAGACGTTGGTGGCGAAGATGTCGATGTTGCCGGCTTCCTCGGCGATGATGTCGATGTACTGGACGTCACCGTTGCAGATCGAGACCGGGTGGTCGGGGTCGACCTGGTGGATGCGGTCGGTGATCTCGCCGTAGAGGCTGTACAGCGCCCTGGCCTTGGCCGCGTTGCGCTCGCCCTCGGGCAGGGCCTGGATCTCGAAGGAGTCCCAGGACAGGCCATAGTTGGCCTCGTTGCCGAGCATGTAGCCGATGACGCCGCGGGTCCCCTTGAAGCGCTCGACGTCGGCGAGGGTCTGCTCGATGAGCGCCTTGCGGGTGTCGGGGTCGGCGTAGTTGGTGTTGGGGTCGAACGCGCCATCGATGGTGACGCCGTAGCGACCGACCAGGGGGTTGACGAGGGTGTAGATCCCGTAGTTGTCGTGGATCCAGGTCACCCAGCGGGGGGGGATGTTGGGGTACTGGCGGATGGTGTTGATGCCCATGCCGCGCAGCAGCGCCATCTCCTTGCGCAGCTCGCCCTCGATGAAGGCGTCGGGCTGCTTCCAGAAGTCGTAGCTGTAGTTGGTTCCGATGGGCACGTAGCCCCAGTTGATCCCGTGCAGGAAGGTGACCTCCCCGTCCACGAGCAGGCGCCAGCCGTCGTCGCTCTTCTCGACGACGACCCGCTGGGCGTCGGCCGCTTCGGCGTGCTGGGCTGCGAGGGGCAGCGACAGCAGGCCGATGAGGATGGGGAGGCCCCGCATGTCTACTCGACCTCGACGAGGGAGACGTCGTCGATGTAGACGCCGCCGCCGGTGTAGCAGTCCGCGGTCGCGTCGACGCAGTGCCAGAACTCGATGGCACCCTGGACCTTGGTGAAGCCCTCGGGCACGGTGCCGGTCACCGTCAGCTCGGTCCACGTGTTGGTGGTCGAGGTGTTGGTGATCGTCGTCGGAGACTCGGCGAACTCGAACGCGCTGAAGTCGTCGTTGAAGAACTTGAGCTGCAGCGAGAGGTAGGTGTCGTCTGCGGCGATCGCGTCAGCGGCGTGCATGTAGACCCAGGCCTTCATCTCGTACTGGGTGCCCGCGGTGGTGGCGAACTCCTGGTAGATCGGGGTCTCGGTCTCGACGCCGTTGAAGATGCCGTACAGCTTGATGGCGCTGTTGCCCTCGTACGCGGTGAACGTGTCCTCGGTGTTGAACATCGTGTCGCCGGTCGAGATCTTCGCGTAGTTGGTGCGATCTCCAGGGAACACGAGCCAGCCCGTGGCCAGACCCTCGCTGGGCCAGTCCTCGAAGCCGGGGTTGGTGAGCAGGTTGTCGCCACCCTCGACGATCGGGCACTCGTTGGCGAACGTCTTGCCGAGGAAGACGATGTCGTCGATGTAGTAGGTCTTCTCACCCACATCGGCGCCGTCGGTGCCGAAGTTCGGGAACACCGACAGCTTGTCGTAGGTGTTGTCGTAGTTGATGGCTGCGGTGCCGGTCGCCTCGTTCTTGAAGTCGAAGACCAGGGTCTCCCACCCGCTGGCGACCGCCGTGGTCGCCTCGGTCTCGACGGAGATCTCGGGCTTGCCGGCCTTCTCGACCTTCATGCGGAAGGGGATGCCGGCGTCGGGCGACCAGACCCGCATGGAGATCTGCGTGTGGTCCGCGTCGAAGGGAAGCTCGGCGATGCCGAAGAGCGGGCAGTAGTGGATGGTGGCGCCGGACCAGAACGCGGCCGTGTCCGTCTTGACCCACTGGCCGACCATGTTGCTGCTGTCGGTGGGGTCTTCGACCACGGTGCCGACGACGCCGCCGAAGGGCTCGACGCCCGGGCCGTCCTCGAAGTCGATGAGCACGGTGTCGACCAGCGGGATGGTGGTGTCGAAGTCCTGGGTCGCCGAGGCGGCCTCGTCGTTCGCGTTGCCGGCCGCGTCCTCGAACGTGCCCACGGCGACGTCGACCTCGATGGTGCCGCTGCTGTCGGCGGGCGGGCTGACGACCAGGGTGGCCGAGGTGCCTTGGCCGGCGAAGGCGCCGGCGGTGCCGCCGGTGACGGTGATGTCGGAGGCCTCGAAGGAGGTGCCGACGTCTTCGGAGAAGGTGAATGTGAAGGTCACGTCGCCGTCGGCGGTGCCCGCGACGTCATCGGTGATGGTCACGGTCGGCGGGGTGGTGTCCTCGACACCGGTGTCGGTGTCACCGGTGTCGAAGGTGTCCGGATCGGTGTCGGTCTCGTCCGTGGGGTCGCCGGGGCAGGCGGTCAGGGCCACCGTCGCCATCAGCGTCAGGTACAGGGTCGAGCGCATGTTCGCCTCCTCAGGTGAACGTGGGTGAGCTGCTGGAAAGTCGAGGTTGTCCCGCTCCGTTGCCGGGGGGCTCGTCAAACGTCGAGGGCCGCTGGGGGAAGAAGAGCTGCGGGTTTCCGAGGGCCTGCTGGAGCACCAGCGTGGCCGCACCCACCGCCACGTGATCCGTTCCCAGGATGCCAAAGGAGATGTCCGCCCGCTCCAGACTCGTCGAGAGTGCACGAGAGGCTACAGTGTCGCGAAGCGGCCCTAGAAGCCGCTCTCCCGCCTGGGTCAGCTTGCCGCCGAGCACGACGCGGCCGGGGTTGAGCAGGTTCAGCAGGTTGGCGACCGCCACGCCCAGGTGTTCCCCCGCCTCGGCGATGATGCCGTTTGCAAGAGGATCCCCCTCATTCGCGCGCTCGAGCAGGGTGCCGAGATCGAGGCCGTCTCCGACGAGCGCCGAGGAGGCCCCCGCGGCGAGGGCGGCCCGGGTCTTGTCGAGCAGGGCCGGCGAGCCGACCTCGGCCTCGAGACAGCCGCGCAGGCCGCAGCGGCAGGGGCGCCCCTCGGCGTTGACCGTGGTGTGGCCGATCTCGCCGGCGATGCCCGAGCTGCCCCGGTAGGGCTCGCGGTCGATGACGTAGCCGGAGCCGACGCCGGTCCCGACCTTGATGTAGGCGAAGTGGTCCGCCCCCCGCCCCGAGCCCCACCAGGCCTCGGCGAGGGCGCCCAGGTTGGCGTCGTTGTCGAGGTAGACGCGCACGCCGAGCTGCTCGTGCATCCAGTCGCCCAGGCGCACGCCCTTCCAGGCGGGCAGGATCCGCGGGGAGAGCTGCTCGGAGGAGCTGGCATCGACCGGGCAGGGCACGCCCACACCGACGCCGAGCAGGGGCGGGCCCTCCGGATCGGTGACCTCGGCCACCAGCTCCGAGATCAGGGCGAGGGTGCCCTGCGGGTCCCCCTGCACGTCGAAGTCGCGGTGCGCGCGGGCGAGCACATGGGTGTGCAGATCCGTGCGTACGGCGGTGACGTGGGACGCGCCGAGGTCGAGCCCGATCACGTGGCGGTGGTCATCGTAGAAGCGCAGGACGATGGCCCGCCGACCGCCGGTGGACCGGGCGCGGTGGGACTCGACGACCAGGCCCGAGGTGATGAGCCCCTGCACGATCGACGAGACCGTCGAGCGGGACAGCCCCAGCTCACGCGCCAGGTCCGCCCGGGACAAGCCCTCGTCCTCCTCCCACAGCCGGCGCACGAGGAGCGCGGCGTTGTGCTGGCGCATGCCGTGCATGTCCGCGGTGGCCGGAGAGCTTGATTGTTTGTTCGGCGGAAGAACTATCATGAGGGGACTTTGTCACACGTCCGAACGAAGCGCAATCGGTTTCGGGAAAAAACCGGTCGAAGGCGGCGCTCAGTCGGCGGGAACGTCGTCCAGGTCGGCGTAGATCTCGTCGAAGGTCAGCTGGAGATCGGGCAGGGCCGTGAGGGTGACGGTGCCTTCGGAGAGGTCGCGGCGCAGCCAGCCCTCTTCCGTCCGGGCCATGTGCACGACGTGGGGCTTGGCCGGGTCGATGAACAGCACGTCGCGCAGGGTCGGGATCAGGCGGTAGTCGTCGAACTTGCCGCCGAGGTCGTAGTTGCGGGTCGACGGCGAGAGCACCTCGACCAGGATCGCCGGGTTGACGATGCTGTGGGAGTCCTGCTCCGGGCGCTCGAAGCGACCGCAGACCACGCTGACGTCTGCGTAGTAGTAGTTGCCGGTCGCGGCGATGTAGATGCGCTGGTCGGAGGAGGTGGGGCGGCAGGGGCGACCGCGGAGGGTGAAGGTGAACGCGGCAAGAACGTTGGCGCCGACCGCCTGGTGGCGCAGCCGACCGCCGGTCATCGCCCAGGCCTGACCTTGGACCCACTCGTACTTGATGGTCGAGGTCTTCGTGTGCTCGAGGTACTCCTCGACGGTCATCGCGAGCTTCTCGGCTTCCATCACTGCCTCCGGCCCCATCCTAACCCGCAGCCACCCTTGCCCTCCCCTCGCACCTCGTGTGAGCCTCCGGCGAGCCTGCTGCGAGGTCGTCGATGCAGGACCGCGCACCCCGGGTGCGTATGGTGAGCTGGGAGGTCCCATGACCGACGACGTGAGCCCCGACGAGACCAGCGACAGCACGCCGAAGCGATCCGGTGGATCGGGCGCGGGACGCCTGCTGTCTGCGACCGGGCTCGGCTGCATCGCCACGCCCAGCGTCCTGCTGCTGGCGGTGATCGCCCTGCTGGTGTGGTGGCGGATCGAGGCCCAGCGCGCCCAGGAGCTCGCCGACGCGGCCCAGGAGCAGAAGGCGGAGGAGACCTTCGATCCGGCGCTGGACAAGCTGACCGCGGTGCCGGAGACGGACGTGGTCGACATCGACAAGACGATCCGGGTCATCCACGAGATCGATCTCGCGCTGGACAACTACCAGGACTTCGAGTCCTACCTGGAGCACGTCGGCCGGCAGGACTACCGCAACGTCGCCCCCGAGATCCTCGAGGCCCGGCGCGATCTGCTGGAGTCGGTCCGCAACCTCTACGCCAAGCAGACCGAGCTGGAGGAGCAGGAGGCGCTCTGGGAGTTCACCAAGGGCATGATGCTGGAGACGCTCTCGGTCGTGGAGGCGGAGGGCGAGTGGGGCACCCTGGGTCCGACGGGCAGCTTCAGCGTCGACCGCGACCACGCCCGCGAGCTGCTGGCCGACTTCCGGGAGAACCAGAAGACCCAGGAGCGCCGCATCCGCGAGCTGGGCGCCGCCCGCGACGACCTCTTCGAGGCCATGCTGCAGTACAGCGAGGTCTACTACGGCTACGTCGAGGACTGGGATCGCCTGTGCGTGCTCCGCGACCGGGCGTACCTGGCCAGCGTCGAGGGGGACTGGGAGACCGTCGAGGCCGCCTCCCGCGAGGCCATCGAGCGCGCCCCCACCGAGCGTGAGGCGCACCTGCTCCTCGCTCGGGCGATCATCGAGCAGGGCAACCCGGAGCGCTACGAGGAGGCCCAGCGCATGCTCGAGGAGCTGGTCGAGGAGCACCCCGGCCAGTCCGCCCCCGCCCTGCTGCTGCTCGGTCGCCTGTCCATGGCCCGCGGCGACTCCCAGGCGGCGAAGCTCTCTTTTCAGCAGGCCGCGGCGTACTACCCGAAGCAGGCCGCCGAGCTGACCGACATGCTCGACCCCTACCGCATGCGCAACTGGCTGCGGAAGAGCCGGGACGGCACGGTGATCCTGGAGTCCTACCAGGACACCATGCGGGGAGCGGGCGCCTACAGCCCCGAGCTCCAGCTGGCCCGCTCCGCCTTCGAGATCGGGGACTTCGAGGCTGGAAAGCGCCGGGTGCTGGACCACTTCGCCCGCCGCCGCAGCCAGAAGCAGTGGGACTTCGTCCTGTCCGACCTGGCCTATGCCCAGGACCTCATGGGCACCGAGGTCGCGCAGATCTTCCCCGAGGCCGGCTGGCTGACCCTGAAGATCGGTCGACCGGTGTTCACCGAGGGCGTGACCGTGGGCGTCGAGAACCGCACGGACGAGGTGCTGCGCAATGCGACCCTGGTCCTGCTGGTCCAGTTCACCGACATGCACCCCGGCGACTACCTGACGTTTGCCGCCGACACCCAGCCTCAGGTGGCGGCCCACAAGACGACCGACTTCGGCACCATGCAGGTCAACGCGGAGGTGCTGGGCACCCAGCGCGGTCCGGACGACATCGTGCGCCACCGGGCGATCCTGCTGACCGACGAGGCGGTGCTGTGGGTCGACACCGACGAGTACCGGATCGCCGAGGTCGAGAAGGTGGAGAAGGCCCGGAGCCGGTCGCAGCCCGAGCCCGTCGCCAAGGGCGCCTGGTACGACGACATGTCCGTTCGCATGCAGGACATCGCCGGCGAGCTGCCCGCCACCGCGAGCCTCGAGATCGAGCCCACCCTGGGCCGCGACACGGTGGTCATCCAGCTCCCCCGCGAGCTCGCCATCCTGCAGCCGGTCTTCCGCCTCACCTACGGCGGCCAGACCTACACCGCGCGGGAGAACCGGATCGACGAGGACCACATCACCCTGCGCTTCGACGCCGTGGAGGACTTCACCAAGGAGGAGACCGGCGACATGGAGCTCGGGATCCGCACGATCTTCGGCGAGGTCAGCATGACCTACGGGCGCAACGGGGAGATGAGCTACGGCTTCGAGCGGATCGAGCAGTAGGGCGGGGGGAGCTCGCGACCGCTCTGTGACAGTACCCGTCCATCGACGATCACGATCCCCACGACATCGACCTCACCGGCTCGTTGCGACATGTACCAGGAGACGCCACCCATCGGCGGTACAGGTGACTTCACGGGTGCACAACGACTCTGGAGGTCTCCGATGACTCGCACCCTGTCCTTCCTCGCCCTCGCCCTGATCACGTCCGCCTGCGCCGAGCCCATGACCGACGCCGGCGAGGCTCCCGAGGCCGCCGACGCCCTCGACGGCGAGCTGAACCTGGTCACGACCAGCGCCGACGACCGCATGATCCTGTTCGTCGCGAACACGGCCAGCTTCGAGGAGCTGGACGTCGACGCAGCACTGGACGTGCGGGCCGCCCGCAACATCGTCGACGCGCGTCCCTTCGACACCCTCGCCGAGCTCGACGACGTGTCCTACGTCGGCGACAGCGCGCTGGGGAAGCTCCGGGACTACGCCTACGCCAACCCGGTCGACGTCTACGGCATCCAGGAGGGCTCGCTCCTTGCGGAGGCCATCCTCGAGGTCGCCAACACCGCGAGCCAGACCGAGCTCGACGACGACGTGCCCCTCGACAGCCGCGCCGCCGCCAACATCGTGAACGACCGCGCCGCGCAGCCGTTCTACAGCCTCGGCGAGCTCGACGACGTCAGCTACGTCGCCGGCACCGCGATGGCCGCCCTCGCTGACTACGTCGACGCCGACGGCGACGGCATCCCCACCGCCCACGACTGCGACGACAGCGACGCGACCCTGCTCTTCCCCGGCGAGTCCGCCGCCTGCCCGGTCGCCTCCTGCGCCGAGGCCCTCGCCCTGAACCCCGCCGCCGAGGATGGCAGCTACATCCTCGAAGATACCGACGGCACGACCTTTGGCGTCACCTGCGACATGACCACCGACGGCGGCGGCTGGACCCTCGTCACCGGCGAGCTGCTCGACGATCGCGACTGGGTCGCCTTCTCCATCGAGGACGGCCCCGCCAGCATCAACGCGGGCGGCACCTGGACCGAGACCGCCGGCCAGTTCTACCTGCTCCCCGAGAACACCGACTTCGCCGCGGGCAGCTACTCCTGCGACGGCGTCGCCGTGCGCGCCACCGCCACCCTGCCCTTCACCTTCTCCGAGTGGTCCGGCACCTTCGTCGGCGACGAGCTGGACTCCTTCGACCACGCCGACGACTACCTCACCGACACCGCGTGGGGCGAGGCCCGCAACGACTGCGGCGGCCACTTCAAGTTCGGCACCGACCAGGACGACTCCAAGTCCGGCGGCGAGTGGGGCTGGAACTGGGCCCCGCGCACCTGGACCTTCGCCGAGGCCGACGTGAACGAGACCGACGTCATCCGCTGGGAGACCATGGACAGCTACGGCCACGAGGGCGTCCTGGTCCACAGCATCAGCATCAAGGTCCGCTGAGCGGGACCTCGAGGCGGTGGGTGCGCACCGAGCGCGGGTAGTCGCCCAGCTCGTGGTAGCTCGCCGTCTCCGCCGACATCCGGTGGTTGCTCGCCTCGACCACCGCCACCTGCGCGCCCTGGGGGATCACGACCTCCAGGGCGCGTTCCTCCTTGGGGGCCAGCCGGTTGTCCGACTTGCGCCTGGGCTCTGGCCACCACTCCCACACCTGCCCGAACCGGTGCTGCCAGGGCTCGCCGACCGCGTCCCCGGCGCCATCCACAAAGCGCACGTCCAGCTGCACCCAGCGCTCCACGTCGCCGGACGGCAGCATGTGCCCGGCGCCCTCGTTGCGGACCTTCAACGTCAGGATCCCCTCGCCCACCACCGGCTCCAGCGCGAGCCCCGGCCCGGGCGGCGCATCGTCGGGCGGCGCCTGTCCGGCGAACTTCGGGATCCCCGAGCCCTTGAACCAGTGGCGCCGGACCTCACGCACCGGGCCGCCCACCGCGACCGGGCGCTCCACCGCGGGCATGTGGCAGGTGACGCAGGTCTCGCCGTCCTCGTGCTGGGGGCTGGCCCGCCACTCCTTGCCGGTCGTGAACGTACAGACAAAGCCCTTTCCCGGGTAGGTCTGCTCTGCCTGGTGACAGCGCTCGCACAGGGCGGCGGAGCGGTACTGCGGGTCGGTCTGCACCGGGTGGGGCGCCGTCGAGTCGGGCAGGCCGGGGCCGTGGATCTGGCCGTCGCGCACGTGGCACGCGACGCAGGTGATCCCCTGGTCCATCAGCTCCGGGTCGTAGCCCGGGTTGTCGACCAGGATCGGCGCCTCGACATCCCCATCGACCAGGCCGACCGGCCAGACCGGCTGCTGCAGCAGGGTCGGCGTGTGGCAGTTGCGGCAGAGCCAGGTGTTGCCCGACTTCGTGATCTCCTTCTGGAACTGGGGGTCGTTCCAGGCGTGGCGGTGGGTGCTGACCTGCCACTCCTCGTAGATCGCCTGGTGGCAGGACCCGCACACCTCTGCCGAGCGCCCGCCGACCCCCTCGACCGGTCCGAGGCCAGGGACGAGCGCGGTCTCCTCCTGGGGGCGGGTCGCGAAGAAGGCCAGGGTGTCCGCGAGATCCTGCTCGGTCCCATGGCTCTCGCGCATCACCGGCGCGGGCTTCGGCGGCTCGGCTGGGGGCGCGGCAGGCGGGTTCGAGAACCACCCGCACGCGGGCAGCAACAGGGCGAGGATCGAGGTGCGCATGGCGGCTCCGTAGCGCGGATGCCACGGGGCGGGTCGGGGATGCGACGACGCGACGCGCCTACCGCAGCACGCCCCGGGTCAGCACGATCCGCTCCGCGGACGCCGCCCACAAGCGCAGGGCCTCGGTCACGGTGCCGGGCACGGCCAGGGCGCGGCGGGACAAGAGGGCG
>MDTC01004884.1_pt1 | contig 15638 bp, 13 predicted proteins | sample 811181 | NCBI WGS metagenome assembly MDTC01 (sample SAMN05326644, study PRJNA326480) | marine metagenome | isolation source: seawater | place: Pacific Ocean: North | collected 2011
CTTTCTCCTTGTATATTACCTTTAGAGGCGAAACCACAATATTTAAAATTGATTACGGGATTGTCTGATTTTTCGTATAACCTTCCACAATTAAAAGGATTTGCTTCAATTTCTAAAGACATTGGTCCAACGGCAACATGAACATCATCACTTTTATCTAAGTTGACACCTGTTAATTCTCGGATTAACGCAGTATCATCTGGCTGTCTCTGTCTTATTTCTAATACTTTCTGACGATTTTCATAATAACCATCAATCAATTGTTCCGCTATTTGTTGCTGTTCTTCAGTAAAACCATATGGTTCACCAAACTGATTGGTTACTATATCAATCAATTTGTCCCTTGGAACATCAGGATTAAATTCTATTCTCCTTTCAATAAAGCGCCTGCACTGGCCCCATGCTTTTCTTTGGGTTGCCAATCTCTGCTTAAACACGCCCAATGCCTCTCTTTTATCTTCTTTTGGCAGTCTTCTTAATTTAGTTAGTTCTTCTTCTGGTGAAAATGTTTCTCCAATTGGAGGATTTTCTTTAAGATGAGTACGGAAATCAAAAGATAAAAGTTCGTCAAACTCTTCTGGATTTAATTTTCCAAAATATTCTTTAACTTTTAATACCTGGTGCCTTGTTTCAGAGGACAGCTTTTCTCTGACTTCAGAAACAACCTCTTTTATCGATTTTCTTGCCGGTTCTTCCTGTCCGTTGGATGAGTTTTGTAATTCTGGTGGTGTTGGTGTTTCAAATCCCATAATTGTGTTTGGTTAAATTATAAATTATTTTTGGAGCGTAGCGGAGAAAATACCGCTATCCCCCTCATTATAAATTAAAAAACAAATTTATTCCCCTTTTTAAAAAGCCTGTCAAAATTCCTTATTAAAAGAAAAATATTTTTTGAATTGCGTATAACTGGTTTTTATCTGAACTCTACAATGTAATAGTAGCAATATCTTGTATGTTATGCAAACTTTTGTTATTCTTTGGTTATGGAAAACATTTTGGACAAAACCAAGCGAGTTTTGAAGCTCCGAAACTACTCGCCAAAGACTTGCAAAGCATATTTACTATACATAAAAGAGTATATCAAGTTTTCTAAGGAGAAAGGAATCAAGGATAAACAAAAAGCGATTGAGAATTTTTTGCTTGATAAACATAATCGCAAACAATCTCCTCAAACAGTTAATCTGGCACTGAACGCGGTGAAATTTTTATATGCTGAAGTTTTAAAAGACCCGCAGAAGATTAACCTGAGATTTGCAAAGAGAAGTAAAAAATTGCCGATTGTGCTATCGCGAGCAGAAATTGGCAACATCATTGATGCGACTCTCAACGCAAAGTACCGCTTGATGATCGCACTCGGGTATGCCTGTGGCTTGCGGGTAAGTGAGGTGGTGAAGCTCAAAGTGCAGGATTTAGATATTGATGAGTTGGTAGTCCATATTAAAGGAGCAAAAGGCAAAAAAGACAGGATTAGTGTACTACCCAAAAAACTACAAAATGATTTATATCATATCATTGCTGGCAAGAAACAAGGTGATTATGTTTTCGCTTCTAACCGAGGAGGCAAGCTCACCACAACATCTCTGCAAAAAATGTTTCGTAAGAGTTTAGCGAAAACGAAAATTAATAAACCAGCGACTTTTCACTCGCTTCGCCACTCTTTTGCTACACATTTGCTAGAAAATGGTACAGATGTGCGGTATGTGCAGGAACTTTTGGGACACAGTAATATACGAACAACACAAGTGTATACACAGGTCACGAATCCAAAGTTAAAAAATATAAAAAGTCCATTATGAAGTCCTTGATCACAAAATGCCGAAGCGAAATCCTGCAACAAAAAAAGTTCTTTGCGTTTTTCATTGATTTGCAAAGGAAGCGACGAAAACAAAACCATAAAATTTCCTTTCAATTTTTTGCGGCTCCCCCCTGCACCCCCCGCCGTTTTAAAAGGAAAGGCAAGGAAATTTTTGGTTTTGGTTCGCGACTGGAAGGAGCGCGAGGCGCGGATTGTCAGTATTACTACGAAATCCGAGCGTACGACTTGGTTCAAAGCCACCACGCGCTCCGCGCGTGCGAAGCTAATCAAAATCCGCAGGATTTTGTTCATACAGAGTTCGAACTTCGTTCAAGAAACACCGCCAGTTGGAATTTTTCAAGCTAGTGGAAGTCGCCTCGCTTCGGTCGAGCGTCGTATGGGAGACGGAACAATACTTGACAAAACTATTTAAATGATGTACTACCTTTAATAGAAAGTGAGGTGACTGTGAAAATTGGTGAAGTAACAATGCTTGCTGTCTTGGTTGTAATCGTATCGGTCCTTGTGGGCTCGAATGGTGACTTGAGTAACTTTGAGAGTGTTCGAATCCCGCTCATTGTCGGACTCGGAATAGCGATTATCTTGACCTTGGGTCTGACGATACTGGACATGAAGCACCCTCGGTCACGAAGAATGCGTAACAGAGAGTGAAACACCAAAAAAGAAGCTGGCGATACTACGTAGTGGTGTCGTCGGCTTCGTCGCTTTTATAATCACTTAATTATATTTTCAGGAATTCCCCCAGTTAGAAAATCTAGGATGTTTTGCGCTGCAATTTCACTCATTTTACCTCTCGTATCTTCAGTTGCTGAAGCAATATGCGGAGTAATCACAACATTCGGTAATTCAGCCAAACCAGGAGCCAGCTCTGGCTCTTTTTCAAAAACATCAATTGAGGCACCTTTTATCTTTCCAGATTTTAGTGCATCAACCAAAGCAAACTCATCTACAACTGGACCTCTGGAGGAATTAATTAAGTACGCACCTTTTTTCATCATAGCGAGGCGTTCTTTATTTATTAAATGTCTTGTTGATGGAAGAAGTGGAACATGAATGGTCACGACATCTGCCTCTTTCAAAACTGCTTCTGGTGTATCATAAAATTTCGCACTTAAATCTTTTTCAAAATGTTCATTCTGTTTAATGTCGTAGTAGATAATATTCATATCAAAACCCTTGTGAGCATGGTAACCAACACGATAACCAATTCGTCCCGCACCCAAAACCCCTAAGGTCTTCCCCTTCAAATCAGTTCCTAAAAGTAATTCTGGTGCCCAGCCTTTGTATTTCCCTTCCCGCGTAAATTTATCTCCTTCGGTTACTCGCCTAGTAATAGAAAGCATTAAAGCCATGGTGTGCTCAGCGACAGTGTTGGTCAAAACACCTGGTGTATTAGTAATTGTAACTCCTCTTTTCTTGGCTTCCTTTATGTCAATATTGTTATAGCCAACTGCGTAATTGGCGAAAATTTTTGCACTCGGAGCTGCGTCAAAAATTTCCCCATTAATCTGATCTGTTAAAAGGCAAAGTACAGCGTCATACTCTTTTTTCTTAAGCTCTGTTGTCAGCTCTTCTTTGGTAAGAACTCCGTCTTTGGCACTGACATCAACCTCGTGCCCTGCGTCTTGGAGCATTTTGATTCCAACTTCAGGGATTTTTCTTGTCACATAAACTTTTGACATGAAATCATTATATCAAAAATAATTTCATAGAGTTTTCAAGGCTATTGATTTCCCTTAGCTTACTGGTATAATCCCAGAGTAAACATGGCTCAAATATTGCCTATAATTCAGATAGCCCTTAGCGTCCTTTTGATTGCAGGGGTTCTCTTACAGCAGTCTGATGCTGGTCTTGGAAGCGCCTTTGGCGGAGGAGACGGTTCAGGACAGCACACTAGAAGAGGTATGGAAAAAAACATTTTCAATGCGACAATTATTATTGCTATTCTTTTTGCCGTTTCGGCATTTATCGCCCTTATAATATAGATTGCCCAGCGTCATTTTCCTTTAATGGGAAAGTGCAGTCGGGCTTGTAATATAATCCACCTTGTTATACTCTTTACTTGTAAGGACTGGTCTCCAATAATCACAAATGGAACTTCCCTGTACTCTTATTCAATCCGTGAACGACTTACGAAATAAACTTAAAAAGCGAATCAATATAAAATTTCTGGATAGACTTCAAGCTTCTATTCAGAATCTTAATTTCAAAGATAAAGTAACCTTTTACGCTTTCGCTGCCCTTTTAATTTTAAGTACTTTCCTCTTATTAATGGGAGCCAGTCGTGCCTTAACAGTTGAGATACCGAGAGAGGGTGGAAAAATTACCGAAGGAGTAATCGGCTCTCCTAGATTTATCAACCCCCTTCTGGCTATTTCGGACACCGACAGAGATTTAACCAGCTTAGTCTATTCAGGATTAATGAAGGCAACCGCTGAAGGGGCCTTGGTTAATAACTTAGCTGAGAGCGTTGAAATTTTAGATGGAGGCCTTAGATATATTTTTATAATAAAAGAGGATGCAGTATTCCATGATGGCGAATCGGTCGACGCTGATGATATTGTCTTCACAGTAGAAATGGCTAAAAACGATTTATTAAAGAGCCCCAGAAGAGCTTCATGGGAAGGAATCGACGTTGAGAAAATTGATAATAAGACCGTGATGTTTAGTCTAAATGAACCTTACTCACCATTTCTAGAAAATGCCACAATCGGCATATTACCATTCCATATCTGGGGTGAGTTAAAAGTAGAAGAAATAACATTCAGTGATTTTAATATTGAGCCAATTGGTTCTGGCCCATATGAAGTCAAAGATATTAAAAAGAATTCATCCGGCATTCCAGAATCATATAAGCTCTCCGCCTTTGGTGAACATATTTTAGGAGAACCATTTATTCAGGAAATTGAATTGAAATTTTACGACAGCGAAGGAGGGCTGATAAGAGCCTTTAATAAGAGAAACGTGAATAATATCCATTCCATTTCTCCGGAATCAACAGCAAGCCTGAAAGGAAGGGGTACAACTATTATCACTTCTCCTCTCCCAAGAGTTTTTGGATTATTTTTCAACCAGAACCAAGCAACTGTCTTTACCAATATAGAAGCCCGTGCAGCACTCAATGCTGGTATTAATAAAGAAAGAATCATTTCAGAAGTTTTAAACGAATTTGGAACATCGGTGGATGAGCCACTTCCCCCAGGAATCTCAATTAGAAGAAAAGTGAAAATAACAGAAGACAGTAATTTGAATCCAACTGAAGAAGCAATAAATATATTAGAGAGAAATGGCTGGGCAAGAGGCAGTGACAATATTATGATTAAAAAAACGAAGAAAGAAGACTACAGATTAAGTTTTTCAATTTCAACTTCAAATGCACCAGAGTTGAAATCAGTCGCGAATATTCTAAAGGAAGAATGGGAGAAAATTGGAGCAGAAATTGAATTGAGATTTTTTGAAACCGGCCTTTTGAATCAAGAAGTTATAAGGCCAAGAGAATATGACTCACTTCTATTTGGAGAAATAGTCGGCAGAGATTTTGACCTCTTCGCTTTTTGGCACTCTTCACAACGAAACGACCCTGGTTTAAATATCGCCCTTTATACAAACATTACAGCTGATAGTTTGCTCGAAGGTATTAGAACAACTTCAACTAGACGGGAGAAAGAAGATCTGTATATTGAATTTGAAAGAGAAATTGAAAACGATATTCCGGCAGTCTTTCTTTACTCGCCTGATTTTATATATGCAACAAATAAAAAAATTAAAGGTCTTAGTGTTGGAATCGTTACAACCCCAGCAGAACGATTCTTACATGTGGATGAATGGTACTTAAAGACCGACAGAGTCTGGCCATTCTTCACAAATTAACAGTTAATTATTAATTTGAAAGTGAACAAAAAACAAAAAGTGGCTAGACGGCCTTCTTCTCCAAAAGGCTTTAGTCAAAACAAAGGAAAGAGAAGTATGCGAATGAAAAGGGGTCCAAAAAAAATCCCAAGGGTTAATATTAATACCGAAAAATTACATAAAATTCCAGATTTGAAAAAAGGTGATGTAAGAATTATTACCCTTGGTGGAGTCGAGGAAATCGGCAAAAATATGACCGCTGTTGAGTACGGCAATGACATCGTTATTATTGATTCTGGTTTTCAATTCAAAGAAGAGGACACTCCGGGTATAGACTTCATTCTGCCCAACACAAAATATCTTGAAGAAAGAAAGCACAAAATTAAAGCACTCTTGATTACACATGGACACCTTGATCATATTGGAGCAATCCCTTATGTCATGGACAAAATTGGTAATCCTCCGATTTATACCAGAGAGTTCGGCACAATGATGATTATGAAAAGACAGGAGGAATTCCCTACTTCACCAGCTCTTAATATAAAAATAGTTAAGGGTAAAGAGAAAATTAAATTCAGTGACCTCTCTGTTAGCTTCTTCGAGGTCGACCACTCCATTCCAGACTCCATGGGGATTATTGTAGAGACTCCTTATGGAGATATTATTAATACCGGCGATTTAAAGATTGACCACCACGACGGCATTCCAAGTAAGAGAGAGGTTGATAAATACAAGCTTTTCAAAAACAGAAAGGTCTTGATGATGACACTTGATTCGACAAATATTGAAAGACGAGGCTGGTCTTTGCCAGAAGATATTGTTATAGAAAACGTTAAAAAGATAATTAAAGACGCCAGAGGTCGGTTGATTATTGGAGTCTTCTCATCGCATATCGACAGAATTATCTCCTTCATAAATTATGCAGAAAAATTAAATAAAAAAGTCGTTATTGAAGGGTTTAGTATGAAAAACAACATTGAGATTGTTAAAAAACTGGGACTAATAAAGACAAATAATATTATCCCAGTCGCAACTATGGAAGATTACCCGCCAGATAAAATCTTAATCCTTTCAACCGGAGCCCAAGGTGAGCAGTTTGCGGGGCTAATGAGAATGGCCAATAAAACACACAAGCATATCAAACTTAATAAAAATGACACGGTCTTGATGTCTTCGTCAATTATCCCCGGAAACGAAAGAGCTATTACCAAACTGAAAGACAATCTTTACAGGCATGACCCAAAGGTTATTACTTATCTTGATGCAGAAGTCCATGCATCCGGACATGCTTACAGGGAAGAAATCACATGGGTTCACAAACAAGTTGATTACAAATTCTTCATGCCGGTTCACGGATATCACTATATGCTGAAAATGCATGCGGAGTTGTCGGAATCGCTTGGCACCAGACCCGAAAATATTGTTGTTCCTGACAATGGCTCAGTTATCGAAATCACAGATAAGGGCACAAAAATAAATATCAGAAAGGAAAAAGCGGCATCAAACACTATTATGGTGGACGGCTTTTCTGTCGGCGGTACTCAAGAGATGGTCATCCGAGATAGAAAACTTTTGGCAGAGGATGGGATTGTTTTAGTTGTAGCTTCAATCGATCCTCGAACTGGATCTCTCCGAAAATCACCCGATATTATTGCCAGAGGATTCGTTTATGTGAAAGAGTCGCAGGATTTATTGGCTCAAACCCGACTTATCATTAAGAAGAGTGTGGAATCAAACACTAAAGGCATGAACCCTATAAACTTTGATTATATCAAAGACGCCCTAACCAATGATGTTCGAAAATTTCTATTTCAGAAGACAGCTAAGTCCCCAATGGTAATTCCTGTTATAATAGGGGTCTAATGAAACAGAAAATTACCGCACTTTATTTGGTGGCATTCTTTCTGAGTCTTCATATTGCCCTGCCGGCTTATGTCAACTCAACTTTCTTAAGTAATTTCGTGGCCGAGAGATTTATTGGAATCATCTACACCATTGGTTCAATTTTGACAATTATCATCTTCGCCTTTGTTCCGCAAATCCTAACAAGATTTGGTAATTTCAAAGTAGCCGTTACTATTCTTGGAATTGAAACACTGGCAGTAGTTTCTCTGGCTATAACCCAAAATCCAATTTTTATCATTATCGCTTTCATTGGAAGCATTAGCTTAATTAGAGTTGCGGCTTTTAATTCAGATGTCTTCTTGGAAAGTTTGTCTACCGATAGCAAAACTGGAGGCATCAGAGGATTCTTTTTCTCATCCTCAAATGTTGCCTGGGTTGCTTCCCCTGTTTTGGCTGGATTTATTTTGGGTGACGACAATTACACCAGACTCTATGCCCTGACTGCCTTAGCTGCAATTCCAGTCATAATTATCTTCTTTAAAAAATTCAGTAACTTTAAGGATCCTGCTTACGACCATTTTCCGTTTTGGAAAACCCTCAAGATAATGATGAACCGTGACGGCATTAGAAAAATATTTTTGTCAAATATTATGCTACGGTTTTTCTATTCTTGGATGGTTATTTATACGCCGATTTACCTGCACGAACATATTGGTTTTAGCTGGGGTGAAATCGGTTTAATTTTCTCCATCATGCTTGTGCCTTTTGTGGTTTTGGGAATCCCTCTTGGCAAAATTGCTGACAAATATATCGGAGAAAAAGAACTTTTGAGCTTAGGCTTCGTTATTGTCGCAGTTTCGACAGCTTATCTTTCATTTGTTGATAGTTCAAACTTTTTAGTCTGGGCACTGGTTCTCTTGGTTACCAGAATCGGAGCAAGTATGGTTGATATTATGAGTGAGACATACTTCTTTAAAAAAATAGATGGCAGTGATTCCAACTTACTTGGATTTTTCAGAATGACTGGACCAATCGCCTTTATAATAGGCCCTCTTCTTGCAACACTTGTTCTGCCTTTCGTTGGTATAAAATATCTGTTCTTAGTCTTGGGAATTTTAATGCTTTGGGGACTTCGATACTCATTAACCCTTAAGGATACCCTTTAAATCACCCTTCAATAACGGCGAGAACATCAATAGCAACCAAAATTCCAGTATTATTTTTGCTTCCACTACTGCTGTATAACTCTTCATGCATGAGTAGATTTTAACAACAAAACACCCCCTCCAAAAAGAAGGGGTGTTCGTAAAAACATTTCCTAAAATTATCGGCTCTTTAGGTATACCAGCAAAGCAAAGACAAACGCTGCTATGTGGAACCATAGGTCTGAAGTCAGTCCTCCACTCCAATCTTCAATGATTATCAAGGCCGTACCCAAGGCATAAACTAAGGTAAAGTAGACATGGACGCTCTTGTGTCCTCCCCAGGCATACAAAAGCTGAATAAGCCATGCCACTGCCACCAAAGCTAAAGCTAAAGTCATCATAATCTTCTTAGCATTAATATTAAAAAACCTTAAGGAATTGAGCTCCGACAAGCTCAAAACAAATAAATAAAAGGTTATTTAAATGATAGAACAAAATTAGACCACAACTTAGAACACTTGTGGAAAAGTTTTTAAGGTTTAAACACCTAAAAGTTTGGCTAATTTGGGCTCATCGAAGCCAATAACAATATCTTGCTGCTCTCCTTCTGCACCATTACTGACTATGATTACTGGAACACCCATTTGACTAGTTTTTTCTATCATTTCTTTTCTTTTTTCCATATCAGTTGCCACATTGTAATCCGTAAATTCTATATTCTTTTCACCAAAATATTCTTTGGCTGCATGGCAGAAGTGACAGGCTGGTGTTGTGTAAATCTCCACTTTTTTAGACATATTTTTTGTGTTTAATTAAAAAAATAATTTAAGTCTTAGGATTTTATCATTTCTCCATCATATGAATCAACCCCTTTTTTCAAAACATACATCCCTAATAAGAAAAGGACAATGGAAGTCGCAGCAGAAACCATGCAATATACACAAAACTCTCCTATGACAAAAGCTTGAAGATAAATAAACCAAAAAGAAACAAGAAGCCCGATAGTCGTAAACTTCGCAACCTTTCTGATTAGAAGGGTGCTCCTGTTAATGTTATATAAGAGAGTTGCAAAAAATATAATTGCGTAGTAAATCAGTCCAAAGGCGGCTACTGGTATATTGAAAAGTTCCGAATATTCACTCTGGAGGACTATGTCACAATCTTGAATTAGAAAACATCCGGCTTCCCCTCCCTGTAGATGAGTAAGAGTTAAATAGCCAGCATTCAGCATGCCAATCAAAGAAAAAAGAAGTAAAGAATTTATAAGCCAATTTTTGGGTTTTTGCATTATTTACTAGAGGTCTTTATCATGCCCCAGAGCCACGGATTAATACATCGGCCAGAACTATAATTAATAATATATGTCATTATACCAAATTGCTGTGTCTCCTGAACAAAATCCGAACTTTTTTCCAACAAAATCCCGATGTGGAATGAATCGTTCCGCCACTGCCTCGCTTCACTCGGCAACACCAAAGAAAAATGTTCCTTGCTTCTCTGATATGGCGGTGGTGAATTTTTTCTTGAAAAAGGAAAGGACATTTTTCTTTGGTGTTCTGCCCTCAAGATCTCGGGCAGGTGGCGGAACAATGCGGACGAAGTTTTGGCAAAACTATTTTTTGAGGAAAGGATTTGCCAAAACTTCGGCTCATTTGTTTTTGAATTCGGAAGTCGCAAATGGAAAAGGAGGGGTTTGGGGAGGAATTTTCCATTTGCTCCTCTTTTTGTTTTGGGGGAATTCGGGGCGGACATGTATGCATTATACTGCACTCTTGCAAAAGAATGCAAGTTTTTCTATCATATATTTATGTCATCAGGTAAAAAACTTGGGGAAAACCTAAGAAAATGGCGTTTGAAAAAGGATATGTCGCAAGGAGACCTTGCGACTGCTTTGAGCGTTGATCGAGCTTATATCAGCAACATTGAAAATGGTCGTATGAACCCTACTCTTTCCACTTTGGAAAAGATCGCTAATGCGCTAGGAATTTCCAGTAGCGAACTTTTGAAATAATACGTGTTATAATTGATTTATTCTTATCGTATAAATTTATTAGCTAATTAATTTTTATAAACAAACCTTGGACAACAATAATTTAAATAATGTTCCTCCCCAGACCCAACCTCCTGTTCAGCAAAATAGTTCAAAAAAATCTCTTTGGATTTCAATCGTAGTTTTAGTAGTCGCAGTGCTTGGAGTCGCTGCATTTTTTGTATTCAAAAGCCCTAATCAGAATAATGTTTCTAGTAACTCTGATTCAAATTCTCCAATTGCTTATCAGCAAGCTCTTGTAAATGTTCCTTTTGTTCGCCAGGAAATAAATATCAATCCGGCCATCTCTCAAAAATTTTCTACTTCAGAAATTAAAAATATCTCCGATGTTGAAAAGACATACGGCTTTAAGTTTACTCCAGATGAACTGGCAAAGTTAGAGCAAAATAAATTTGTTACCAAAAACCTTCTTGATACAAATATTACAGGTAGTGGTCTCGGCGTAGGAGACAATATGCGTGAGCTCGTAGCTCTGTATTCAAAAGTTTCTGGAGATAGTGACTATAAAAATCGAACCCAAGCGAATTCGGTGTTCATCTCTTCTGATTCAATGATGAACCTCTTTTCAATTCTTTCAGCTGATCTTCTAAAGGAAACAGAAAATAAATATCTTTCTGAACAAACCTTGGCGATAACTAAGACAATGTATGATCAGGCTTCAGCAAATTTGCAGAATGCTAAAACAGCAGATGAAAAAAATCAATGGACAAAGGTGAGGGATTATTTCGCAGTACCTTACGCTTTACTTTCGACCTCGATGAAGCCTATTAGTGCGGATGACTACTGGAATTCGGACTATAGTAAAAACGGCCAGAGCGTCGATGTTATGCAGGCAGACTTTGAAGCTAAAGATAAGGATGCTGATAGCTATGAAAAAGCATCGGCTTTTGTGAAAAATCTTAAGCTCGGCGCGACTGATGAATCAATGGTTCTCGCAGACCTAAAGCAGGCATATGATGCAACAGAAGGGCGAGGCACACCAAAAATCTTTGCTTCCGAATTTGCCGCTCTACCTCCAAATATTCAAGTGACAATTCCATTTACTCTGTTTAAGCCACGTGGAACTTATACCAGTAGCTCATTGCGACGACAGTATTTCAGGGCAGTGCAATGGTATCAGCAGATCCCATTTCTTATGGGTAGCAAAGATTTAACCAATTACGCCATAGATATCGGTGAGTTAGTACATGCAAACGAAAACATTGAGAATCAGTATAAGAATTTCTCGTCACTAATCGCGTTTATTGTGGGAGAGAGTGACGATCTGGATGTAAGTGATTATGCCGCAGCCGCAAATGATCTTGGTAACAAAGCCCATGACCAAAAAGCATTAGGTGATTATCTCGATAAGAGAAAGCCGCAATCAAAAATAAAGTCCTTGCCAGTCAATATTAATCCTTCTGCTGGCGTTACTGTGGAAGACGAAATCCGAGCGATGAGGGGAATGAGATTTATGAGTCAGAAATTTATTCCAGATTCTTATTGGACTGGCAAGCTCACACAAGGTGATGAAGCACCTGCCGTTAATGGGCAAAGTCTTCCAGACAAATCTTCTGTACTCGAAGTTATGTCTATACTCGGATCACCATATGCTACTTCTCGTCTTTCCGACCTGCAATTTTATGCTGATCACAAACAGGCAATCGATACCAGATTGGCAGAACTAAAATCAGAAGCAAATAGTTGGAGCGATGACTATTGGAAAAGCAATCTCTACACCAGTACCTTGTGGTCAATTTCGGGCATGTTCAACTGGCTAGATACAAATCGCTCAACACTTCCACAGTTCATGCAGGCACCACTATGGAATGCAAAGACACTGCTTACAAGTTCAGGTTTTTGGACAGAGCTTCGTCACACCTCGCTTCTCTACGCTAAGCAGTCATTTGCGGAAAAGGGTGGTGGCGGAAGTGACTCATGTGATCTTCGCAAAGTCCCTGATGCTGCGAAGGGCTATGTAGAACCCCAAGCTGAAGCCTATGATCGTCTCTACTACACAGCACAACGACTGGCTGCTGAATATAAGGCACGTGGCTTCGAGCTGAAGAATCAGCCGCAACTGGAAAATTACATTAAACTCCTTAATACCGTTCGTGAATACACGAAATTAGAGCTTGAAAATAATACATTCAACGAAGCAACAATTTCGAAGGTACGTCATTCAGATGATGACAATAAGGATTGCACGGAATACTTTATTTCTCCTGATTCGACGATAAATCGTGGTGGCGATGCATACAATAATCCAAAAAGCCGATGGGAGGAACTTCGAGTTAATTTAATTCAGCAAATGAGAAGTGCATTGCCTGTTCCAGTTGAAGGACCGATCATTCAGATTAAGGATAAGAGAACAGCTGTAGTTGCTGATATTCATACTGATAAAGATGGTGGTGTGCTCGAAGAAGGCACTGGTGTGCCGCGCGTTATCTTCGTAGCGGTAAAAGACGCAAACGGTCCACGATTGACTGTAGGATTTACCTATTCTCAATATGAGAGCATTAGCGGTGAAAGACTCACTGACGAGCAATGGCAGGATAATTTCTACACAGATTCTGGAGATTATTCTATAACTTATAAGCCAAAGAGTGCTTGGCCGAACATCAACACATGGTTCCAAGAACTTCTAGGCAACAAATAGTCGTTGGTCTCGCACTCATCGGGAGCATCATCATTCTTTGCCTGATATTCAGTTCACGAACGGTAGTGAAATCTCCGAGTCAGATATATTCAGCGTCGGCTGATGACTTGGATTTGGCTGTTCTTGATGGGATAGTCGGAGCTGATAAAAATTTCCAGCAAGTCACTGCAACCAAGGCTGTGGTCGTGCCACATCACTTAGTCGCGTCAAAATCTATCGCTCTTGGAGTGAAAGCCTTAACTTCCTCTACATCCAAAATAGTAATAGTAATTTCTCCCGATCACTACGCTCGCTGTCCCACATTGCTGTGCACTACCAAAGGAAGCTACAAGACATTCTTTGGTGATGTGAGTATTGAGGAGAGTGCAGTAAATGATCTAGAAAAATCAGATCTAGTTTCGTCCTCGGAACTTTTTAAAGAAGAACATGGAGTATATACCATTGTCCCTTATATTAAGCACTATCTTCCCGAATCAAAAATTATTCCGATTGCAATCTCTCAGAAAACGAGAGGATTAGAAGAAAGTCGTGCGGAGATCCTTGAATTATTAAAGCCTCTCTTATCCAGAAAAGATGTTGCCTTGGTGATAAGTAGCGATTTCTCGCATTATCTGCCTCTTGCTGAAACGAAACAGAAAGATATCAAGACACAGGATTCTTTTTGTTCGGGAAATAGTGATGAAATTCTGAAACTGGAAAACCCAAGCCAAAGTGACTGCCCTCTATGTCTTTGGATTCTAGCACAAGAAGCAGAACATTTGGGATTCTGGAACCCCGTATTACTAGCTCATACCAATTCGGCAGAGTTAATGCATGATGCGTCCGCAAAAGAACTTACAAGTCATTTTGCATTCGCACTCTCATCGCAAAGTGTTCCAACTGGAAGTTGTCCTATTCCAAGCAACACCGATATGTCTGAGGCAAAGATTTTATTTGTCGGAGACATGAACTTTGACCGTTATATTCGTCAATCAATTAATAAACGTGGCAGTGATTATTTGTTTTCCTGCGTTGATCCTTTGCTAAAAGATGTTGATTTTGTGGTCGCGAATTTGGAAGGGCCTATTACTTCCCATGAATCTATTAGCGAAGGGACAATTATGGGAAGTCCTGACAATTATCGTTTTACATTTCCAACCACAACGGCTCAATTACTTTTTCAACATAATATAAAAGTAGTAAACATTGGAAACAATCATATTAATGACTTCGGATCAGAAGCCATTTCTTCTACTCGAAAATATCTTACTGATGCGGGAGTTTCCTATTTCGGAGGTCTTGCCGGAAATACTTCAGTCTATCGAGTATCCAACAAAGGAACAGATCTTTCGTTTATAAACTACAATCAATTCGGTGGAGATTCACCAGAAAAAACCGCTGAATTGATCGCGAGCGAACATACAGCAGGAAGAAAAGTGGTTGTCTATACCCATTGGGGCGAAGAATACACTACACCCACCGAACGAATACGCAGTGTCGCCAAGTTATTCGCTGATAATGGTGCGGATTTTATCATCGGATCACATCCTCACGTCATCCAAGAACATGAAATGATTGGTAATACCCCCGTTTATTATTCTCTTGGTAACTTTATTTTTGATCAATATTTTGATTCAAGTGTTACAAAAGGTCTTGCAGTATTATTAAATATTTCTGATGGACGAATTGGGGTCAAGGAATACCCACTTACTATAGAAAAAGATGGAAGAACATGTCCAAGTAATTTGACCTTGTAATTCTCTAGGGAGCATCCCCGCCGTCACCTCTTTTCCCTACGGCGGGGATATTGCGCGCGAACGGGAGGGCGGGTCAAGCGCATTTGCATTTGAGCCTCGGACATTTCCGCTAGGGCGTCCATGACTAAAGGATGAGCGCCGCCGTTATCTTGCAATACAGAAATCCGAAGCGAAAGCGACACCACATACAGCTGATATGAAAACGAGGATGGGGGTTAGCTGAGCCGGTTGGTCGAGCCCTGCCGAGACGAGGCGAAGCTGGGGGAAGGATTCCTTCCTTCCCCCAAACAGTCTCCTGCCCTCGCCACCGCTCCGCAGAGCGGGAATGGCGAGGATAAGCAGGAAACCTAGACATCTAGGCGCGAGTAGCCCTAGCGGAAATGTCCGAGGCGAATGCCGAGGATGGACTCCTTTAGATCGTGGACGAAAAATAGTAGAATGGTAGAGGCACAATATCGAAATTGTATTTTGTATTTTTTGTCCGCCCCGAATTCCCCCAAAACAAAAAGAGGAGCAAATGGAAAATTCCTCCCCAAACCCCTCCTTTTCCATTTGCGAC
>MDTC01218257.1_pt1 | contig 15638 bp, 11 predicted proteins | sample 811181 | NCBI WGS metagenome assembly MDTC01 (sample SAMN05326644, study PRJNA326480) | marine metagenome | isolation source: seawater | place: Pacific Ocean: North | collected 2011
CTGATTTATACATTTGGTATTTATTTTCAACCAAAATATTATCAGAAAACTTTATATCTAGTAGATTTTGATTCGTTTAAGCATTTTGTCTATTTATTTTTAATTATTTTGGTTATAAACATTTGGTCTCTTTATTTATTTGAAACTAGAAAAGAAAAAATAATTAACTTCTCACCTTATGTATTTTTATTTATTGGGGTGATACAGGGTTTTAATTTAAATTTTTTTATAATGTTAATTTCAAACGTTGGTGTTTATAATTTTATTTCCTTTATCAAAAAATTTAAGCTTTTTACTACTTACTACATTTTGTTAAGTTTTTTATGGTTTTATTCTGCATATTCAGATTTAAACCAGTACACTTTCAAGCCTGATAAAATTTTAGGTTTAATAAATACATCTAATAACAGCATGAGTGTTTTGTATTGGTCTCTTTTAACATTTTTAGTAATTGCTGGATTATATTCATTATGCAAAAGAACATTCAAATACTTCGATCTTAAATTGATTACAAATAATTTTCTCCTCACTTCAATATTCATCGTGACAGCAGGATTGCTTTCAGCCAACTTTCCAATAGCAAGATTTTATAGTTTTTTATATTTTGGACAACAAAAATATAGTACAGACAATAGATCTGTTTTTAGTTTAGATGAATTGGGAGTAGTAATTCCATGGAGAGGATTCTATCCCAGTGCTGAGTCTATAGGTGAGTTTTTTTCTATTACTATTTTTGTATTAATTTTTTACATATTTAAAGAGGGAAATAAGAAAATTACTTTGTTACAGTCTTTAGGACTTTTCGCAAGTTTATTCGGGCTGTTGGCATCTAATAACAGAAGTGCGATATTTACCTTATTTCTATCAATAATAATTTTTATATATTTAAGTGATTTTTCTTTTATTAAAAATTTTAAAATATATATTTTTGTCTCATTATTTGGTTTATTATTCCTATTTATTTCACTTTTAGGAGGTTTTGATCTATTCGAATCTGTCAATTTTACAAAATCTAGAATAATTCAAACAGCTTCTGATTATACCCTTGATGGTTATGTGTCGAGTAGTTTGAACTATCTTTCTAATAATGAAAACTTTTTCACAAGTTTTATATTTGCCATAATAAGTACGATTTCTTTTTATATAAATAGATCAGAATTATGGGGAATCTTTGTGGCAAAATATAGCCCAAGCTCAACAGAACTATATTTTGGTTCAGGGCCTTTTAATTTTGCAAATTTATATTCTGAAATACCAATAAAAGAAACTCAAAGTTTTTTATTACCACATTCTTCTTATATAGATATGATTGTTTTTTTTGGTGTAATTAATACGTCAATAATATTACTAATATTAATTATTTTTATTAAAAGAAATTTTCAATTTAAGAGAATGAATTTGTGGGGATATTTGTTATTAATAATTTTTTTAAATCTTATAAAAAGTGATTCAATTCTTTACTCTTCATCATTCTTGGTCTACACAATGGGTATATTTATGTCAGTAGAAAACTCAAAAATAAATAAAATCTAGAGGTATATTTGTAGTTACTATGAAAATATTAGTCTTTGGCAGTAATGGATTGGTTGGAAGTGCTATAAAAAGACTTCTCAGCAACAGCGATTATCAAGAAAAATATAATACATACTTTTCTACAAGAAATGATACTGATTTACTGTCAAAAGAGAATACGTCTGAAACTATAAAGAATTTTGAACCAGATGTTTTGATAAATGCTGCAGCAAAAGTTGGTGGAATTTTAGCTAATAATACTGAGCGATATGAATTTATTTCTAAAAATCTAAAAATTAATCTTAATATTTTTGATTCGTGTGTTGGAATGAATAATTTAAAAATAATAAATCTTGGTAGTAGTTGTATTTATCCACTTAATGCTGATAATCCGATTAAAGAAGAATATATCATGTCAGGAAAATTAGAGCCTACAAATTCACCATATGCCATGGCAAAGCTCTCTGCAATAGAATTGGGAAGTGCATTTAAAAAAAATTTTGATAACACTGTTGTTAATTTAATGCCTACAAACCTGTATGGACCCAATGATAATTTCTCGAAAAATGAAAGTCACGTAATACCAGGTTTGATTTCAAGAATGGCAGATGCAAAAAATAATAATGAAAAAACATTCACAGTCTGGGGTACTGGAGAACCATTAAGGGAATTCCTTCATGTAGATGATTTAGCTAAAGCAATAATGTTTGTTTTAGAAAATAATATTGAAAATGAGTTAATTAATGTTGGAAGTAATAAGGAAATATCAATAAAAAATTTAGTTTTAATAATTCAAAAAATTATCGGTTTTGATGGAGAAATTGTTTTTGATAATTCCTATCCTGATGGGAACCCAAGAAAACTTCTAGACTCAACAAAACTATTTAAATTAGGATGGGAACCTAAAATAAATTTAGAAGATGGTCTCCAAAACACTTATAAGTGGTATTTAGAAAACTCTAAGCCTTAACAGCATGCTCCCAAGTAGGTAATAATAATCTGTTTTCAAACAAAACTTTTTCTTGTTTAGCAAGTTCCATGTCTGAATCTACCATAATCTTAACTAATTCATCTATATCTACTTTGGGTTCCCAACCAAGAATTTTTTTCGCTTTTGAATAATCACCTAATAAATAGTTAACTTCATTAGGTCTAAAATAGTCTTCACTTGTAACAACATAGTCATTCCAATTTAAACCAGCGTATGTAAAGGCTTTTTCAACAAACTCTTTAACTGAATAAGATTTTCCTGTTGCTATTACAAAATCATCAGGTAGTTTATTTTGTAATATTAACCACATAGCTTCCACATAATCACCAGCAAAGCCCCAATCTCGTTTAGCTTCCAAATTTCCTAAAGTTAATTTAGTCTGTAGATTATTAGCGATCCTTCCGATTGCTCTTGTAATTTTTCTTGTAACAAATGTTTCGCCTCTATAAGGAGATTCATGATTAAACAATATGCCATTTGCACAAAATAATCCATAAGATTCTCTATATATTTTTGTCATATTATGTGAAAAGACTTTTCCAGCAGCATAAGGGCTCTTTGGATCTAGTAAACTATTTTCATTAAGCGGATCAGAGCTAGCTCCGCCAAACATTTCGGATGAAGAAGCTTGATAAAACTTTATTTCATTTTTTGCATTTTTTACAGCCTCCAATAGAGTTGTCGTACCTGTTGTTGAGGTGCTAATTGAATAATTAGGATTTTTGAAAGATACTGCAACATGTGATTGAGCTGCTAAATTATAAACTTCATTGGGCTCAATGCCTGAAATGAGACTAGTTATCGATGATGGGTCTAATAAGTCTGAATAATAAAGTTTGAGTTTTTTATTGTCTTTATATTTGGAAATTAAAGGATCTATCCTATCTGTATTAAAGTTTGATGTTCTTCTTATAACTCCATGAACTTCATAATCTTTTTCTAGTAAAAATTTACTTAAGTAGTAACCGTCTTGACCGGTTATTCCTGTTATAAAAGCTTTCATTTGAGTTTATGATAACCAATATTTTCAGATAGATGAAGGCCAACAAAAATATATAAAAACATGGGAAAATGTACATTTTCCATAGAAGCGTCAAAAAGTGATGCAAATAGGAGTGGAAAAAGAAAGTAATGTAACTTTAAATCATTATTGTTAGCTTTATCACTTTTTAGTAAATAAAAAATAAGAAAACAATATAAAATAACTATTGTCAATCCACCTCTAGCAAACATATTTACTACAAAATTATGGACATTTTTATTTTTACCATCTAATCCGGTCCTTCCATAGTATCCAGGCAAAGTATTTTCCATCGCGGGAATATTATCGTTAAATCCATATCCAAACAAAAGCTGTCCTGAGGTGTAGAGATCAGAAAAAACATCTTGCCAAATCTGTAATCTCCAATTTAAATTACCATCTCCGGAATAAAGCCTTCCGTTTTCTAATTCCAAAAAGTTTCTCGTACCTTGAGGTGCATTTCTTTCTAATGTAAGATACTCCAACACCTCACCAGAGTTTTGAATGTTAATTTTTTCTTCATAAAGTAGTGACGTTGAAAAGAAAAAACTTAATCCAAAAATTGCTAACAGAATCAAATTTTTTGATACACTTGCATCAAAAAAATTTTTAAATTTAAATATTTGAAATAATACATAAATTATTGCTACAAATGCTGCTGTCCTGCTTCTTATTAAAAAAACTGGGATATATAAACCTGACAATAAGTAAAAAAATCCCAAACCAATTTTTGATCGAGAATTTAAGTTATTACTTATAAACGTTATCAGTATGAAAAATAATAAAAAACTTGTTCCTTTATAGGTTTCAAATTTATCAGAATATAATATAAAAAAATCAAGTACTGGTTCTCCAATTGTGTTTGCCAGTCTTACTTCGTAAGTAGTCGAATCACTTCCAAGAGCTCCATATTCTAACGTTAATCGGTAAAAATATACTAACTGTAAATAAAAAGCAATTAGAAGATTGATGTTTAAAAAATTTGAAAATTTTTTGCTAATTTTGAAATAGTTTGAAATATAGATTCCTACAAATATATATGAAATACTCCATAAGAAAGAGCTATTTCTATAAATCTGTGTTTGGAAAAATGATTCACCTCTAAAAATTACAGAAGCTACGAAAAAAAAGATCATTACAAATAAAACAATTATTACTTTCATATCAATAAATTTTGAAAAATATTTATAAAAAATTAAAGATAATAAAGCGCAGAGTAGTGAAAAGGCTACTAAGTATTCTCCAATACGATAGCCAAATATATAAACTCCAATAAAAGATCTAGAAAAAATAAATACTAAATATAGTAATAAAAAGTAGATGTATAAAAATAATTTAGTCGTTTTTTGAAAACTGTTTTGCATATTTTTTAAAATTTTTAATTGTATCAATGTATATTTTAAATATAAAACTGTTTATTTTATTTATAAGGTAAAAATAAATTATAGAAACTGAGCTTAATTTTTTTCTTAAAGATATAATCTCATTTCTATCTGCATATAGATATTCAAATAAATCTAGATACTCTTTGTTTGATAAGCTTGCATTTCTAGGATATTTATTCATATTTTGAAGTAATTTATTATGTTCATTCATAAATTCTGAAAGTTTGGATACAAAATTATTTTTTTCAAACTCTACTCCAAATCCATCACAGTATTCAGGAGTTCCTCCACTATTTAAATATAAAATAGGTAATCCTGATTGAGCTGCTTCTATATGGTGATTCCCAGATGGCTCATTTTTTGAAGCTGTGATATAGCCATCAAAAGTTCTCAAAAGCTTCCCCAATTGTATATCATTTTTTGGTGCTATTAATTTTGAATTTCTAAACACAAAATCTTTGGGGGTGTTCCCTATATATGTAAAGTCTAAAATTGAATTCCATTTGCTAGATTCCAATAAATCATCGATTATCTGATAAACATCAAATCCTTTTTTCCAGTTTGCACTCCAGTGATGAGTTACTAATTTAAATTTTCGATTATCTAAAGGGCTTTTTATTTCTTCAGGAAAGAATATATTTTCATCGGACCCACTTAGAATTACTTTTGATTTTGATATATTTAATCCTTTTTTGTTGTACAAACTTTGTAACCATGTACTCACAAAAATTGAATAATCAGACACTCTATTAGCCTCAATTATTTGGAAATTTACATTATCAGTGCCTTTCCTTTCGTCACACTCATTTATTCTGTGGACAACTAAAGCATTTTTGTTTTTAAATTTTAAATAGTAATTTATGTCATGATGATTAAAAGAGGAAGCTTCAGAATACTTTAATGGATTGGTAATAAGAATTAAATCTATATCAGAGTCTTTTAAGTTAAAAACTACTTCATGACCTTTTTCTTTTAAAAATTTGGTTAAATTTTTGACAAATAAATTACCACCACCATAAGGCCCAGTAAATATTGGTGAGCCTATACTAATTTTCATCTTTTAAATTGTTAATAAGTTGCTCTAGGTTAGAAAAATATTCACTTTGATTTATTTTTTTTCTAATAAATATATGGTTTTCCATTCCAACTTTGTTCAATAAATCACTATTTGTAGTTAATAGCATTTTATTGGTCAAGTCTTTATAGTCTCCTTGATTGAATTTTAATTTATAGTCATTTGGAAAAAATTCTGCCATTCCTCCATAGGAAGGAAAAATAGATGGCTTTTTCATTAGCGAAGCCTCACACAGTAGAGTTGGTTGCCCTTCATAAAGTTTCGTTGCGGTTACAACACATTTTGACTTTGCAATTATGTCAATTGTTGCTGAGTTGGTCTGGAAGCCTAAAAATTTTATATATTCTGACTCATAAGAAGCTTTTAACTTTTTAAGATCTGGTCCATCTCCTAATATTTTTAATTTTGTTTCTTTAAATTCACAATCTAAAAAAGAATTTATAAGCTCTTCAACTCCTTTTTCTTTTGAGATCCTGCCTGCATACACAATATAATCTTCATCATCTATATCGCTTAAATTATTTTCTATTTCAAAATAGTTTGGTGAGATAATTATATTTTCATTTTTGACACCTAGATCCAATAAAAAATTTTTATGGTGATTTGTAAGTACAGATATTTTGAAATGGCTTTTACATAAAAATTTAAATAACGCTTTTCCATGCCTATGAACTAATAAGGATCTTAGATATGAGTTTTCATAATACTTATTAAATATCCTGTAAGGTTTATATTTAAATGAACATGCTCCACATACATTTGAATTATTTATATGATTTTTAGCTAAGAAATACCTTGTACAGTGATATCTAAAATTATGAAGCTTAATAAGTGTTTTAATGTTATATTTTTCTAATATTCTCAATAAACCAACCGAACCATTAAACCAAGTATTATGAACATAAACTAGATCCGGCTTAAATTCTCGAATTTTCTTATTTAGTAATCTCATATTTTTAAAGTTTTTGTTCAAAATAAAATATATGAATTGAAGAAAATAGTTTTTAATATAGTTTTCAAAAAATAGAACTTCTACTTCATATCTTTTTTTTAAAATGTTTATCTCATTATCAACAGCAATATCTTCGCCACCCCTCTCCCTGTATTTGTTGTGTACTACAAGTATTTTTTTCATAATTAATATTATTTAGTCTGTAGAGTTTAGATCTTGAAATAATAATTCAGTTAGACCTTCTTCTGTAACAGAAAGTTCAATCGAATAATCGTAATTTTGAAAATCTTCCAAATTATGAGTTGAGTTAATAATTGTAAAATCTTTTTTGGATAATAGATTCTTTACAATTTCTTTTGAACGTGTATCTAAATTTGCCGTAGATTCATCAAGAAATAGGATTCTTGGATTGGAAATAAAAGCTCTTATAAATGCTATCTTTTGCATTTGTCCTGAAGATAATGTTTTATTACTTACGTTTTTATTCAAATCTTTAGCCTCAAAATCTTTATACAATTCAAAAGTATGTATATAGTCAATTAATTTTTCTTCTGATATCTGCAACGTCTCATTTCCGTATAAAAGATTATTTCTTAATGAATCTTTAATAATCATTGGATAAGCACTTACATATGCTGTTTCATTACTGTGAATATTTATTTTGCCTTTTGAAGGATAATATACCCCTGCCATCAAACCTAAAAGTGTACTTTTGCCTGAGCCATTTGGACCAATAATTAAATACTTTTTACTATTAAATATTTCTAAATTTATTTTTTCAAAAATATAATTATCAGAAGATAAATATTTAAACGAGACATCATTAAATTTTATTAAAGTTTTACTATCGAAGTCCTCCATAACAATATTGTTGTTTTTTTCCTGGTCTTCAACAGTTAGTTTTAAATTTTCTAGAAATACAAACTGTGTTGCAGCCCAACTCAAATTTTTATTAAAAACTCCTAAGGACTGAAAAAGTCTAATTATGACGCCAATGAAATCTAAAGTAATAAATGAGAGACTTAAAAAAAGTAATGAAACTGCAAGTACAAAAGTGCTTATAGAAACTGGTAATAATGAGTTCAAAGTACCATATTTCTGATTTGCTACTTGTGCAGTGTAATAATTTCTTAAATAAGAACCGTATCTTCCAATTTCTTTATCAACTTTTTTTAAAATCTTAATCAAAAATAAATTTTCAATTATTTTTTCAACTTCATCACTTACCTCTTGGTTTTCAACAAAAGCTACATGAGAACTTTGTCTTCCAAGTTTTATCAGTTGTCTAATAAATGGATATAGCAAAACACCGCCAGCAATTATATAAATTACTTCACTTTGATTTGATATAAAAATATATGCTGTAAATAGTAAAAGTTGTATTGAAGATCCAATTAGTGTTGTGAAATATTGATAAAAAGATGCGACATTTGGACATAAAACATTTATATAAAAATAGGAATCTGATGATGATAAATTTCCAGAAGAAAAAATTTTTTTTACTAGGTCTTTTTTAAGCTGTTCTTCAATTCCTAGTCGTAAAATTTGAATATTCATGGTGTCTAAATAAACCGCAAAAAAACGTACCAAAATTAAAAAGGGAAGTAAAAATGTATAGCTTAGAATTGTTTCTATATAAGGAATTTCTGTATCAGTTAAAAATGATGTAAAAAAAAGTATTATTAAGATATCTAAACCAACTATCAAATTTGATAAGACTATAGAAAAAGCAATTCTTCTTTTCTTTTTTTTAAATTTCATCAGTTTTGATGTTTCGTTAAATAATTGAAAAGCTTTGTACAGTTTTTTCATAATTAAATATTTTTACAAGAGAACATTACATTTTAATCTTACTTATCAAATGGATAATCTATTAATTTTTTTACTTTTTAAAGATTATCAAGAAAATTTTAGAAAGAATATCATTAATATTAAATTTATGAATTTTTCTAAAATTTTTGCATATAAAAAAACCTCTAACTCTGGAAATCCAATTTTCAAGCTTCTTATATATTTATTAATATTTTTAAGTATTTTTGTTTTAATTTTTAATATTGTCAGTTATGACCAAAAAAAAGCTTATGATTATGATTTAATATACTGGTACATTCAGGGATTGCCATATCAAATACCAACACCTGAACAGAACCCTGCATACTATCATCCTCCTTTGCCTTACTTGCTTCCTTCAATTGCTGACTCTATTTGTGATAGCTACTTTGAAAATGATGATGAACAAATATGTGATTTTTTATGGCATAAAATTAGTATGAGTTTTCAAGGTTTATTATTTCTTGGTTCATTATTTTTTTATTATAAAATTTATAAATTTCTTCTACCAAAAAATCTACAAAACTATAAATATAATTTCATTTTTGTTTTGTTTTTTCTTTTGCCAACACTTAACTATAAAACTTTTGTAATGATTAGAGCTGAGCCTTATTTGGTTTTTCTAACAGGATATTTAATTCTTACTATTTTTAAATCAATAGTAATTGGAAATAATAACATAAAATTCTTTACAAAGGTTGGAATTGTTGTTGGGTTGATGTTGTTAACAAAACAAAGTTCTATAGCAATTATAGTTGGGCTGCTACCTTCCATTTTTTACATCTATAAAAGAAATAGTATTAACTTAAAGAAATTTATATTATTGACTTCTTATTCAGTAATAATCTCTTTTTTAGTTGGTGGGTGGTTTTACTTAAATCAATATAATAATTATGGATCAGTAGTTTCTTTTCCAAGGGAAAGTGCGGAATTTAAATTTTCGAATCATGGAAATGGTTATTATACAAGTTTTGACTTTCAAGAGGTCTTGAATAATCCTGTGAAATATCATGATGAACCTCGTCTTTTACAAATTTTATATACTGATACATGGGGTGATTACTGGGGATATTTTTCTTTTGATAGATCAAATACAGATGATCTTCAATACATGGACGATACTATCAAAGTATTAAGTAATACTATGATGTTCTCCTTGATTCCATCATTGATATTTATTACAGGATTTATTTACTTTTTTGGTAAAACTTTACTTAGTCTTTTTAATGAAAAAAAAGATATATTGATGATGCTTTGTGTGCTTGTTGCAATATTCACATTTTTAAGTTTTGTTTATTTCATTACTGTATATCCTTACTTCACTGATGGGAGTTATAACTATAATGCTGACACAATCAAATCTGTATATATTGCACCAGTTATAAATTTACTTTCTTTATTTGGAAGTTTGCTTGTAATAAATTTAGATAAAAAAAATAGTTTTTTAAGTAATTTGATAGTTGCTTCCTGCTTTATAATTTATTTTTTAAATTTAAATGTTTTTACAGCAAATATCTAGTTTTTAAATAATTGAAAATTACTTGATACATTATGTTTTTTAAGTACCTTATTTAGTTGTATTAAGAAAAAAACGCTAATGCCAATTAATCCAAAAATAAATAAAAATATATTGTCGTAATAGGCTGTTTTCAAAGATCCAATATACAGAGGTAAGGTAAATAAAAATAAAATTCGTTTTTCTTTAAAGAGTTCACTCCTTAAGAAAGATAAAATTAAAAAATTTATAAGATAAAAAGACAAAATTATTATCAAAACTAAGTTAATTCTCTTACCTAATAGATCATATGAAAGCCACAAACCTAAACTAACCAAAAAAGAAAGCAGAGAAGAGTACATTATATAATTTTCATTGTTGACAGAAAGTGCATATGAATGAAAAATTAAATTTAAAATATAAAAGAGTGACAATATTAAAGCAGTGAGAGCTAAATCTACAAATAAATTATAACTAAACCTACTTAACACTTTTTGTGTAAATGGAAGAAAATTAAGACATAAAAATACAAAAGCAATTATGAACATCGTAATTTTGTTTAAAAGCTCAAAAGTTAGCGAAACTATTTTATTCAACTTAATTTTTCCTTCAGGATTATTTAATTGCTGTATTGCAGGGTTAATTATGCTTAAAATTCCATTCAAAATTGGTTTTATAGAATTGAATAACGAAATAGAAAGAGCTAACACAGCTATATCATTTTCGTTATGAAAATTTTCTAAATAAATTGGTAAATAACTGAAAAAAATTAAAGGATAATTAAAAAAAATAAAATTTTTAAAAGTAAATACTAAATTATTTTTTAAGCTGAATAAATCTGAAAAATTCTTTTCAGCTTTTTGGTTTACAAAATATTTAACTTTTGACACCTTCAGCGTAATTATTAAATTAGTTATTCTTATTAAAAAATTACCAATTAAAGCAAAAATTAAATTTGGATAAACAAAATAAAATAATGATATAAATATAACTCGAACTGGTACAGAGAAATATAAGTTAAGCTTTTCTTGTTTATCAAATTTTTGTTTTGCAGCAAGGTATTCTCCATTAAAGTTTATGCAAATTTGAACTACTGAAAATGTAAGAACGACAAGAAAAAAGAGTATTTGTTTATTTTCAAATATTTGGTAAATATCAAAATAGCTACTTACAAAAAAGTAAATTGAAAAAATTAATGATAGAAAAATAATTGCAGTTCTTAATAAAGTCTTTATTAACAAGTCCGATTTATTTTTGTCCATATTTGGAATAAATTTTCTTATTATTTTTCCAAATTCAAGAGATGCAAAATTAACAAAAAAATAAACGGTAATTTGTGATACCGAGTACAAGATATAATCTGAGTTTGATAATTTTGTAAATAAAATTATAGAAGTAATAGAACTTACGATCAAAGAAAAAGTTACATGTGAAAAGTTATTCAGAAGTCCCCTTTTAAAGTACTGTGAATAACCTAGCTCTGTATTTTTACCCATAATTATTATTTCTACTAATGATAAATTCTTTTATTTTATTATTCATAGTAATTATGATTTCCATTTCTAGAATAAAGATAATGTATAGAATTATCAAAAATTTAATTCCAAACAAAATATTTTTAAAATTGAAATATTTCAAAAAATTTAAACAAAACTTAAGTTTTAAAAACCCGAAAAAATTCAATGAAAAGTTGAATTATTTAAAAATATATGATGATATTGAATTGAAATCAATTTATCAAGATAAGGTTGAGGTTAAAAAAATTGTTGGTAAGAAAATTGGTGAAAAACATATCATAAACACTCTTAAGGTTTTAGATATTAACTCAGAATTAGAAAGTCAACTTATTGAATTTGATAAATTTATCTTAAAAACTAATTTTGAATCTGGTGTTGTATATTTTTGTGATAACAAAGAAAAATTTAATTTTGTAGAGGTTCAGAAAAATATATTAGAAAAATATAACAACAAATTTTATATGCTTGGGCGAGAAATGCATTATTCAAGAATCCCTAAAAAAGTATTCATAGAAGAACTTCTTCAAGATCATTTAAATATACTTGACTACAAATTTTATTGTTTTAACGGTTCTCCTAAATATATTCATGTTGATAGAAATAGATATGTAGATCACAAAAGATCCTTTTATGATTTGGAATGGAATAAGATTCCAGATTTGACCCTTGAATACAAATACGACGAACAAAAAATAGAAAAGCCAAAAAATTTAGCAAAGATGATTGAAATAGCCAGAGAGTTATCAACCGAATTTAAATTTGTACGCATAGATCTATACAACGTTGATGGAGATATATTTTTTGGAGAAGCAACATTTCATCCCGAAGCAGGTTTTGGAAAATTTTCAAATAATGAGTTTGAGTTAATTTTTGGTAATCTCCTAGATATAAACTAAAAATGATAAAAAAAATATATCAAAAAATTTCTTTTTATTTAAAGCTTTCTGTCTCTAAATTTTTTGTGCTTCAAAAGAAATATCGTATAGGTTCTAAAAATTGGCTTATATATCAGGAAATTAAATTTGGTGGATTCAAAACTCAATTGGCAAGAAACCGAGTATCAAAATATGACCATAGATCAGAAGATGAATTAAAAATTGGCGGTATGACAGGAGGAGATAGAATGATGATCCACGGATATGCAAAGCATTATTCTAAATTTTTAAATAAATTTATTAATAATAGATTCAACGTCTACAACATTCTCGAAATAGGTGTTTTACAGGGAACAGGTTTAGCAATATGGTCAGAATTATTTCCAAATTCTAACATTTATGGAGCAGATATTGATCCTACTTATTTCAACTCAAATCTTGAATTTTTAAAATCTCAAGGTGCATTTAAAAATAAAATTCCTTTTATAGTCGAATTTGATCAACTAGATACTAGCCCAGAAAATTTTGAAGCTTTTAAAGGCTCTTCTTTTGATATTGTAATTGATGACGGGCTTCATAGTAAAGACTCTATTATGAACTCTCTCAATGTATTTTTTAAAAAATTAAATTCGGGAGGTTTGTATATAATTGAAGATGTTAAGTTTAACCTTTTAAAAGAATTACAAACTTTACGTACGGAGGCTAGTATCTTTAATTTTGATCAACTTTACATTATTGAAAAAAATGAAAACTAAAATTAATAAAAAATCTATATCGACCTACTTTCTTATATTTGTTCTTTTTCAGATCTTTTTTCTTTATTTATATACTCCTCCAAATAATATTATTTTTTGGGATGTTGATTCAAGATCGAACATTGATGAAATTGCTCAAATTATTAAACCTTCGAGCATATATGATTTTATTTTTGACTCAGCATACGGGGGGTATGTTCCATACGGAAGAATCTATCAGTTTGTAACAGCTGTATTTTTAGCTCCTTTTAGTTTAATTACAAATTTCTCAATACCTGTTTTAATATTTTTTGTTCATTTAAGTATATTTTTCTTGGGATATGTGATTTTATTAGAGTCTGTCTTTGGTAAAAACCCTTTAAAATATCTTGTTTTACCAAACTTATTGATTGTTTGTATTATGTCCAAAGCTTTCATAAAAACAACATCTGTTGAAATTTTTATTTTCTCTTTGATAGTTTTTTATATTTTTAAGAGTAAAAATAAGCATAAAGAAAAAATAATTTATTTTATTTTTGGGGTTCTAACTGGTTTGAAATTTATCCATGCAATTTATCCAGTAATTTATTTTTTAATAAATTTGAAAAAAATTACTTTTAAAAAATTTATAGTTTATTTTGTTAGCGGAATATCAGGCTTAATTGCCGGTCAGCCTTACGTTTTAATACCAAAAGGGTTCACTAATAACTTTAGGTTTATATTTGAAACACTTAATTACAAAGAAGGTTATACAGTAACGTATGTTGATTGGCTGAAGATTGCCTACTACGAATTTAACTCAATTATTTTATTTATACCTTTGGCACTGATAGTAAGTAATTTTAAAAATATAAAGTTAAAAAATGAAGAAAAGTTTTTAATTTTGGCTCCTTCTTTTCAAATAATTAGTTTCTTTTTTAGTGATAATTTAATCAGACAACATTATTTAAATCTTCCGATGAGTGCAATCATCATTTTTATATTTTTAATGCTAAAAAACAAAAAAATAACGACTACAGGAATATTAATTTTATATTTAGTATTTAATTTCAACTATTTTCTTAATAACAGTCATCCAGAAAGTATTAAAAACGCTGGATCTTATGAGGGTTTCATTAATACTTTCTATGAGTCTGAAGAGTATGTTGAAATGAATAAAGTTAACGAATATATTTTGAATGATGTTCGAACTTCAAATGATAAATTAATTTGGTGGCATGCATCACAATATATGAGGCCCTATTCGGAATTTCATTGGGGATCTACAGAAGATCCAGAAAATTCAGAATATTATTACAAGGATATTTGGGGCTCAAAATTAAAATTTTCAAATGATAGATGTGCAGACTATGGCGGAATAGTTGTATTATTATTGACAGAAAATGAGGTTGCTGAGATTAGTAATAATTTAATTAATAAAAATTTTAGACTTCAAAAATCGTTTGAGAAACAAGATAATGGACTAAGCTACTTTGTTTTCTATAATCCAAACTTTTCTCATCCGATAGGCTGTTAAATGATATAATCATAAAATCATGAAACTAAGATCTAGTTTTTTTTATAGGTTAAACAATAATGAAGTATTTAGGTATATAGATGAAGACAAAAAGTCTATACATATTGTTAACAAAGAATCTGATGTTATAGAAAATCAATTATTCGATAAATTTAAATTTGTAGATACTAAGGCTTCTAATTTTTTCCCAGACAGTGAGAAATTTGACCTTATTGTCATTACCGATCTTATTGAGTTTGTAGATAATATTTTTGATCTTTTGATTACATCTAAAAAACATCTGAACGATAACGGAAGAATAGTAATAACATCTATTAACCCAAGGTGGTATTTTATAATTAAAATTAATGAATTTTTTAATTTAAAAAAAAGTTCGTCTATTAAGTCTTATATTTATCCAAAAAAGATTAAAGGAACTATTGAAGCTGGTGGCTTGGAAATTTTGAATAGTTACAATAAGCAAATTATCCCATTTAATTTTCTAGGTATAGGCAAGCTCTTAAATATTTTTTTGGAGGTTCTGTTGTGCCCATTTGGTTTAGGTTTAAAAACTTATTTTGTATGTAGACCCAAGATTAATAAAGAAAAAGTTTATACAAAGTCTTTAATAGTTCCAGCAAAGAATGAGGAAAAGAACTTACCTATATTATTTGAGGAACTTGAAAAACTAGAGATGAACTTGGAAATTATTCTAATATATGCCAACTCAGAAGATAATACTGAAATAGCTTCTTA
>MDTC01192364.1_pt1 | contig 15637 bp, 12 predicted proteins | sample 811181 | NCBI WGS metagenome assembly MDTC01 (sample SAMN05326644, study PRJNA326480) | marine metagenome | isolation source: seawater | place: Pacific Ocean: North | collected 2011
CTCTATTGTTCCTAATCCATATGCCGCCACCTGAGCGTGCCGAGGAACCACCAAACTTACTGTTTTTCTCAACAACTAAAACCCGTAAACCGTTATGAGCGGCGGTGAGAGCTGCCGTCATACCTGCAGCACCGGAACCAATAACCAGCAAGTCGTACTCCGCTTCAGCAGCAAAAGCTGTAAAGCCAGATTTCTTCATTAATCCTGAAGCTGCCAGCACTCCACCAACAGCCACACCTTTGCCCAAAAACTGGCGCCTCGTAGCCGACTTTACAAAACCACGCAAAAAACCCATATTTCCAACTCCGAACCAGAAAAAATTATCTGTATTTCTACCCTAACTCTACTCTTTTTACCCAAGAAATAAATGCTGCCTTTTGCGGCATCATAAATCAGTATTGGCTACTTTCGTAATTAGTAGAAAAATCTGAACCTTGCAGGAAATTCGATAAACTACAGATTACCGGGCGTAGAAAGAAACACAAGATCAGTTAATGTCATACTGGCGGGCACCCAAATGTTAGTTTTTTGCAAAGGCCTTCCAGCTTCTAATTCTCAAGAAGCATTTGCGAAGTTAAGTCTTGACTAGGCAGTCCTAAAAATGACCGTTTTCAACCTTTTCTACAGAACAAAAAATTGTAAATAGCACTATGTATTTGATACCCGAAACTCGGTATTTGGATAGACGGCTACAAGGAAAACAGGATTTTTTACAAATTTATTTGAAAAAAAATTCAGATTATAGCTACCGATCACTGCGACTAACTGACGATACAAAAAATGCTCTGCCGTCAAATGTTGCGCAAGGATTTTTCGGCAAACGCTCAGAAAACTGTGAATGCATCAGCGCAATCGCTGAACACATCAATGCTGTATTTATACAGGCTGAAATCGCTCATAGCAAGGGAGTCGATGATGAGTCGCTCATTAAGTTTTTAGGGCATATCCTACTCAAAAATTTTCAGTCAACCAGAAGTAAAGAAGCCTATCTTTTGACTGCACCTGCTTGTCCCTGCGTGCAAGCCTTATGCGGTATGTGCTCGTTAACACACTTACTGCAACAATATGAAAATTGCACCTTTCTAGAAGATAAGGCATTGTTCGCCGAGTCGTGATTTGCAGATATGAATACCACTGATGATTCATCAAAAGAAGTTTCCTTGAAGGGAGATAATATGAGAGTTGCTTTAAAGACCCGCCCATACTTGAAAAGAAAATTACAACCCATGCCAAAGGCTGTCATTGCCTCACCAAATATAATCACTCAGGCTGCACAACACCGCCCAAGTGCACCCTCACAACGCGTTCATAAAGCCTGCGGCAATGGACCAAAATTTCGTAACGGATTTAGACAGGCTCCAAATATTCTCACCTTTAATGCAAAACCAAGCCCGGTTGATCGCTTGGCAAAAGTGAGGCTGCGAGCAGCGCAAGAAGGCAGGCCACTGAGGATCGCTCTACTTAACACCAGCCATGGAGACATTAATTCTCCCGAACAGCTTTATCCTTACGTCGAGAGTGCAGTAAAAGGTAATCGAGCATTGCCAATTTTCAACTTTCTGCGGCCAGCCTTGGCAAAAGTCGGCTGGCTATTTATAAAAAATAGCCTTAAAGAACAATACAACTCCTTCAATTGGAAGACTAATTATAAGGAAAAATCGGAATCTCAAGCCGAAGCTTTAACTAAAGCACTCGAAAAAAAAGGGACTAAAGTAAAGACCTTCATCGGCTTCAACTTCACAGAGCCGAAAATACCTGAGGCCATGGCACAGATACGAGCATACAACCCAGACTTGGTGATTGTTTTGAACCAAGGCGCGCAATACTCAAAAGCCACAACGGGATCGTCTTTTGAAGAAGTAAGAGAGGACATGCTAAAATTTTCATCCTCGGCAAACGCACCGGCTCCGTTGATCGTGGGAATCGAGGAGTTTTCTAGCTCACCAAAGTTTCGTACACTGCTGGCATCTAGCATCAAAGATGATGTCGTTAAAGCTTTTAAAGATACACCTTTCTCAGAAGTTCTGGTACTCCTTGCTTCCCATGGTTTACCCGATTTACTCGTAGCAAAAGGTGACCCGGCTCTCAAGCAGATGGCAAGGGCTACCGAAGAGATAAAGAAACAGCTTCCCCAGGAACTCAAAATACTTTCAGGATATCTCAATGATGATTTCGTTCCCGGTGCAAGTTGGTCGAAGCCCGCAGTGGCAGATCTTCTGCCTAAAATAAAGGCCGCAGTAGCCGCAGGAAGGAAGAACATTCTACTCGATGGCCGTCTATCTTTCACAGTCCATCACCGAGCCACTCTTTATGATCTGAATGTCGAGCTTCGTAAACTCATCGAACGTGAGTGCCCAGAGGCAAACATCTCCTTTGCCGGAAGCTTCGATGATGACCCTCGCTTTGCAAGGGTCCAAGCTGATATCATAACTGACTACATGAAAAGACAACCCAATGATCTTGCTATCATCTACCCCTAGACTCCATCCGCATTTTAGGCGGCAGGCTTACACGTATAATGGTATCAATGAATACTTCAAAACCCATTGATGCCAGCCACTTTCTACCTCACTCAGCGATCAGGCAAGCCATTCTTTCTTTTATTGTTTTCTGACATTCAGCCACAATTTGACTAACCAGATCATTGCAGCTTGGAATATCATCAATGAGACCCTGTACCTGGCCCGCAGACCATATACCCGAATCAATTTCACCTTCATCCATCGCTCTAGCCCCCCTTGGCCCTGCAACCAAATCTTTAAGGTCCTTGAAATCTGTATCCCCAGGCTGCGCTTCAATACTAACGACTTCCTTCGCTACCTCATTTTTATAAACCCTTGCGGTATTTTTGAGGGTCCTGAAGATGAGAGAGGTATCCCGCTCAGTGGCTGCAACAATAGCTTTTTTTATATTCACATGCACCGGTGCTTCCTTAGTACACATAAAGCGAGTGCCCATGTTAATGCCATCAGCACCAAGAGCCAAACAAGCTGCCATTTGGCTCCCGGTGCCAATCCCACCAGAGGCCAACATAGGTATTTTCAGTACTTTAGCAACTGCAGGGAGGAGTATAAGGTTAGGAATATCATCCTCGCCTGGATGCCCGGCACACTCAAAACCATCAACACTAACAGCAGCGACTCCCAACTTTTCAGCTTTCAGAGCATGGCGAACCGAGGTGCATTTATGAATTACCTTGATGCCATGCTTATTGAACAGAGGCATAAATGGTTCTGGATTACGACCGGCAGTCTCTACAATAGCAACACCGCTATCAACAATAACCTTGGCGTACTCCTCATATGGAATTGGTTTTATAGATGGCAGTATCGTCAGGTTGACTCCAAACGGATTTTTTGTGGCATTTCTGACTTTTTTAATGTCCTCAGCAAGAGTGCTAGGGCTTTCTGAATTGAGAGCCGTCAACATCCCCAGTGCCCCAGTGTTGGACACGGCGGCTGCCAGTTCAGCTTTTCCTACATGCATCATCCCCCCTTGAACAATAGGATAATGGGTTCCTAGGAGACTGGTTATTTTGGTTTTCATATTTTCTCTAACTCCTGTGTTAGGCGTATCTTTAACATAAGAATAACTGTAACTCTTTGCTCGGATTTTGTCAGGTACGTCAAAAAGTGATAAATACATGAATTAAAAAAACCCATGTTATTTTAATTAATCAAGCCGGGTATCGTCAACAGGACCGACTAAAGCCAGCATATTGATACAGCTACCTCAGCCTGCCAGGCTTTAGAGCGACCATCAACGTTTATAAAGCGTTATGCCTGCGCAAACAGATATTCCATACCTATAACCAAATAACTTACTGTATATGTATGGTTTGAAAAATATGTAGATATAAAGCTCCCCTCAACTATCTTCTCCTGGTGACCGAGAACACAGCTGATGCTAGAGGGGATTTCCATGGTGGCAACATCCATGAAAATGGCTTACCTGATACCCTATGGCCCGCCACTAGCTGAGGGCTGTGAGTGATGCTAAGGACGTTATTTCAAACCAAGGAGGAATAAAGCATGGAACTGGGTTCGATAGTGTTTCGGTTGTGCCAAATAATCTCTGCTGCCCGGTTTAGGCTCCTTTGCCAAGTCACACTGCTAATGGTCATTTGCAATATGGCTTGCAAAGATACTTCTGAAGAAACAATAACAGCTCCAGCTATAGAAACAACATTTGGTGAAAGTATTTCTGGCGAGGCAACATACTATGCTGCGACAGGCGGCGGTCAATGCTCTTTTCCAGAAACTCCAAATGATCTAATGGTGGCAGCCTTAAATACTCCGCAATATGATAATGCTATGTGGTGCGGCGCTTGCGCAGAAATAGAAGGCTCCAAAGGTAAAGCCATAGTGAGAATCGTCGACCGCTGCCCAGAGTGCGAATACGGCGACCTCGATTTGAGCCAAGAAGCGTTTGCCGCAGTTGATGAGGTTAGTAAAGGTCGTGTGCCTATCAAATGGAGGTTTGTCAGCTGTGATATATCAACTAATATGAGCTTTCATTACAAAGAAGGTACCAGCAAATGGTGGCTAGCCCTGCAGGTAAGAAATCATAGGCTACCTATTAAAAAGGTTGAATTGAAGATTGACGACAACTGGGTTGATATAGCCCGTCAATCGTATAATTACTTCGTTCATGAAGCTCAGGTCGACGAGTTGACACCTAGTTTCCGGATCCATGCCGCCGACGGATCTATTCTGGAGCAGACACTACCCGCACCCGCCTCGAATCAAGCTATGGAGGGTTCAGCCCAATTTTAATGCTGAGCAAGTAACCAAAATACAATTCTAACCACGCAACTAAAATATACGCAGGATAAGAATGCACTTTTTGCCAAACCGCACCCCATAAAAACCCCTAACTATCCTTTATTTTTCCCTACAGAGAGTTTATGATTTTTATAATCCACAGAGGCCTTCATATGAAACTACCCTTAGAATTATTTTTCTTGTACCTATTAACTGAACCGCTATTAGCCGGTTTAGTTACAAAAAAACATACTGGTATAGCAAAGAACTCAAAAGGCACGGTAGTATACTTCGAAAAGCACGAAGTTCAATTCCTCGGTAAAAAGGTAAAGAAATCCCAAACTTTATACTATGATAGATCCGGCACAAGAAAAATCGCTTCACTGGTATCAGACTATTCTTCTAGTATCAAAATGCCCACATACGAATTTATTGATCTTCGTTCCGGTTATAAAGAAGGGCTAAGACGCAAAAATGGTAAATATATTATTTATCACCTCGATGAAAACAAACAAGAAATTTCAAAGCCCTTGTCCACGAGTAAGCAAGTTTTCTCTTCTCAAGGCTGGCACTACTTCCTGGTAAATAATCTCAGCATGCTGGAGGAAAAAGATGTAGTGCTGCGCCTGATCGTTCCAAGCCAACTGGATTACTATACATTCGCAATAAGAAAGGCAGAGGTCGCAGGTAACCTGCTTAGCACTCACCTAGAGTTATCAAACTGGGTTATCAACCTATTTGCCCCCAAGATGAAGCTAGTCTACGATAGAACACAAAAAAAGCTAATTAAATTCGTAGGTTTATCAAATATCCCTACCGATACCGGTGAGCCCCAGGAGGTCACCATTGACTACCAATATTAGTAGCAGTCATTCCCACCAAACCAATACCGAGCTATAAGTTATCACGCAAAGCTACAAGCACTTCACTCTGCTATTAAACCATATAGCATTCGCAGTAGCAGGTTCTCTTCACGGCCGTCTATAGCTAACCCTGACAGATAAGTAGCCTTATCATAATAAGCTAAAGTCCTAGTATCTCTATAACCGACATTTTCTTAATAAATACTTATAGACAATAAATAAAGATAGTCGGTAATAGCTAACCCCTCCCTCAGTTCAGGAGCGCATATATCAATAAAAGATGTGCTATACTCCTCAGGATAAACATAATATATTAGCTAGCTCGGCGATGGCAGGCCACAAATAAAGCTAACAAATCATCTAATCCTACGAAAGGACTTAGCGATGAGATCGGACCTATCATTATTACGCCTTGCATCAATACTCGAAGGTATCTCGTATTTAGTCTTGCTGATGATAGCAATGCCCTTAAAGTACATTTTTGATATGCCTTTGGCGGTGCGCATTGCAGGAATGAGTCATGGAATATTATGTATCGTACTCATAGCTGCTATTCTCAAAGCACATATTAAATATAAATGGAACTATCTTTTTTCAAGTCTTATCTTTTTAGCATCACTGATACCTTTGGGAGCTTTTTGGATGGATTTAAAACTGAAGAGGCTTCACACTTAGATCTCAAAATACAAGCAGACAAACCTAAGCTACCTGGCTGGAATACTAGGATCTGAAAGAGCTTGTTATAGGCTCAACAATAGCAACCATAGACTCGAGAAAACTCTGCATAGGCATAGATGCCTCTTGAGATCTAAACAGCTAAAGATTCGCCGTCAGTCATAATATTTATCCCACACTAAAAGATAAAAATCCGAACCATCCTTATCTGCAGCAAACATCCTACCCTATAACATTTTGCACCTTGCAATGCAGTGTCAACAAGCTAACTTCTTCTGATACTTCGAAACCCCCTACACCCATAATCCAAAGAAAAGAGTATTTTTTCCCATCGATTAAATGATAATTAAGTTTTGATCAATTACTATTTTGTAGTGTAACAACTGGCGAGAACCTTTCATTTTCACAGCGACTTTGCGAAAACATATTAGCCCTCGATCCTTTGCTGCACATGGAACTTTAGCAATTTGCTAAAATTTCCTACTGCCCAAATAAGAACAATCTAACTATAAAAATCTGATAAAAATAATTCTGTCTAAAAAATCAGCCGCTAATAGTTGACCTTGTTTAATCTAATTTTTCATGTCTCCTGTAGGCCCTTCACTGCCACTAATTGATTCATCCAGAGGCTAAAGTAATCAGAAGTAATCTTCTTTTTATCAACAGGAATTAGAATACCTCTGCTATGATAAATGGACACACCAAAACTGATGAGATTAATATTGGGAAGATGACTAAGGAGTTAAATATGCGGAAAAAAAAGCGAACGAAGAAAGAGGTACAACAAGCTGAACTAGCCAAAAAAGAATCGCTTGAAGAATTCTTGGCTCGAGGCGGCAACATAACAGTTGTACCCGCAAGAGAAAAGCCTTCTGAAGATGCTGTCGTTGTTAAGCCAACAAACTTGGGACCGCCTGCACTCTTCAGCTTAAATAAATCTACTTTTTTCGATACAGAGTTCGAGCCTTTTGAAATGTCATCCTAGTGTTTCCCTTCCTCAAAAATAAATAATAAACATAATTTAACCCTTATAAAGTCGTTGGTTATGGCCTCTAAGGCCTCAGCCAAGCCTGAGCAATGAACGGTATTGAATATCAAGGTTGCCTTTATAAGCTATTTTATTTGATTTTTTCCAAGAATCAAAAAAAACTCCATTAGATTTAGCAAAGTCTGTCACTTTAGAAGATCTTAGAGTGAAAACACATACTAACCACCCTACTGGAAAGCAAAGACACCGGAGAAATAGCTAAATGCGAGAGCACACCAAACAAATATACTTGTAAATCTGCCACGCCCCTCGATAAATTTGAGATTTCCTAATTTCATGCCTAAGGGGATCACCGCCGCACAGCTAAAATCTGCCTTTCTGTCCATCCTAATTATTTTAAGACCATCACCGGACAGTATGGTTTGACAAGTCTCTTGGTCCAGAACTGCCCTTCAGACAATAGATAGGAAATGTTCCTGAACCTGTAGTCATATTGATTAACTCTGATATAGACAGGTGGTTTTTCTATAAATGGATTTTCTTTTAGCAAGTCAATGACAGGTTGAGAACCTAACAATAGGCGATAAGATAACGCTTTAATCCACCGATTATTTTTACAAGGTCGAAATTGTAAAAACCACATTTGCCAGTCTAGCCTCGGCATATGACCTAAAATCACAGGTGGGAGGCTATCAATGTTCTGAATTTTATACCTGAAATTATAGGGTTTCCAGATCTTTCCGTCGGCGCTGCCCTCAATAATCATTTCGGGACGACCTGTCGTCATAACTGCAAACAGTCCATAATTATTAAAAATCATCATCTTTTTAGGTATGCTATGCAGCCTGCCTAAAATAGAATCTTGAGCTGGTTTAAACAAGGGGATAATAATGAAATGTGTTCCATATAATAAAGGCACAATCACCAAAAGAAGGCGGCGAATCCACAGCAGCCCAAGACTCCCTAGCCTTGATATTACCATTGCTCTATTGGTAATTTTGGGGAAAAATTTTTGAAAAACACCATCATCCACAAGACAAAAAAGCAGCACAATAGTTAGGAGATTAAAAAAACCGTAATTACCGCTGACCAAAATAAAAACTTGTAACAAAAAGAACCAAGCAAAAGCAAAATAACGAGGTCGCCGACCGAGAAATATTGCAAATGGCAGTACCAATTCCACCATAAATGTGAAACTAACGGAGAGAAAGTGGAACCAACTAGGGAGTTGATGCAGAAGCCAAGCCCCCGGATTGGGCAGGGGCTGGGATTCATAATGGAACTCCAGAGCCGTAAAGGCACTCCATGCCGGATCATCGCTGGCTAATTTTACTACGCCAGAGCTAAACATAAGTTTGAATAACAATATTCGAAGTAGCCAGATAATAATAAAAGATGCTTTCTCTTGCGAAAAACCAACACCCAACCTAGGGCTGGGGCAAAGAAAAATAACTAGGAACCCGATTTCACATAAAAGGGTGTCCCACTGAAACGGAATAAAATCCTGACCCACAAGGCAAAATGATAAATAGCAGAACCAGCATATCGCCAGCGCTAATAAAGGCTGAAAGCCAATAATAGCAGCCGTAGCACTAACGAGCGCTATCACACAAATAATGTCTAAAAACCAATTTTCCTGTGACAACCAAAATATCGTAGGTAACTGCCACAATGAGAAGTCAAGTTGTTCAATTTGACTCATAAAACTATTTACAGGAAGAATACCTTCAGAGCCATATAAACCCTGAACTTGAAAAAGCAGAGACAGGAACGCCATAAAGTAGACCAAAGCTGTACCTTTTACCAGTATAGCTTGCGCCATCTGCCAAGAGTCATGGCAACCCTCATGACTCATAATAAATTGACGAAATGATCCAAATCTATGACGCACCATGCGTTTATTCCTCTGAGCTTACTGGTATTTTACCCGATTATTGTAGTATTAAAATACAAAAAAAGAGAGGTGAGCATGCTAAATTCAATGCTTCTATTCACATTAAACGGGATGTGCCATTTACACTTTAAATGTTAATATCCATTTGGGCAATCATCCAACGATATCGAGAGCTCGGCCACAGCCAAAACCAAGTATACCTGGAACCTATGCGCACAAACAGCAGCCTGACTTTTTCATGGATTCTGTCTGCGCAACCGCATCGACGTTTAACCAACTAGCGCTCTGATGTTACTAAGCTGGTTATCCCTTATCAAAACGGTAGCTGCAGATAACTCAATAACTAACTTAGCACCCTCAGGTTTATTTTTTCTTATTTTTAGACTCCCTGACAGCTTATTCGCTATATCGCTAATCACTACAAGCCCTTGGTGAGCCTCAGCCGAAGGTTTTCCTGTTTTTACGTCAGATAAAATCTTTAATAGCAAGAGATCCAAGATTTTGTCTTCGCCTGCATTTAATGACCAACCCTCTTTTCTAGCTACTTTCTCCACATCTTCTACCTCTAACCAATGGCCTCGATCAGCAATAGAAATGATAACGTCACCCCCCTCTTGGTAGCTGCTAATTTCTAAGTCAATTTTTTTGGTTGATTTTTTACTCTCAGGATTGTGTATATAGCCATAGTATACGCAGTGTTTGACCGCGTGCGTCACCAAATTGGTAATATCCGGGATACAATCCTTTTGCAGATTAACCACTCTATCGTCACACCGAACAGATCTTAAGGTATAACTATTTTCATGGATTTCGCTGAATATGTCATAAATACTTCTAGCCAACAGAACTGTAAGGGTAATCTGACCAAAGAACCCATCTATTTTATAACCGAGATATTCATTCAATATAAGGTCATAAAGCTGCAACTCTTCATCAAGCTCAACAATATTTTTATTCAAATTTTCAAGGCTGCTTTCCGGATTGCTCAGATAATCCTTGTAGGCTTTTTCCGCTCTATAACCTATCTCAGTGATAGATGTTGCATTTACAACCAAAGAGCCCGCTGTGATCTTCTGTAGGTCAGGCAGCAAGCTCGTTATTTCCAAGGCCGCAATTTTTCTTAGATCAAGACAGGCAAGTCGCTTTCGAGAATCATTCAGATACTGCTGTAACTGGTGCCTGTCTTGTCGGATTAAATCAGATATAATTTTAACTTTCTTTGCCTGGTTCTCTTTTTCTAGAACACCAAGGTGTTGTATGCGAAACTGTTCGGTTAGGTCGTCAACAGTAAGCATAACCTGACTTACCCTAGAAGAGCCGCTTAAAATAGGAGCCCATGCAAGTGAGAGCACCTTATCCTTGCCATTTATATCAATATTGATCTGCTCAGGCAGCAGATGACACTGCTTTTCCCAAAAAAGGATAGGCTGATCAAACACTGATCTAAGAGTCTTCTGCAAACTCTCTAGCTGGCCATTGGCGAAACCTGTTCTAGAAAAGGCAAATGCTAACAAATTTTTTCCAGCAATAGCAGTAGAATCTGTTTCGTAAATCCTGGTCAAAAAAGCTGAGAATTCTGGCTCAATGGTTAGGCTGCTATTGACAGTAAGAACACCGTATTGAAGATGATTAAGAATTCTATCGAGCTTTTTTATGTACTGATGGGCAGCCAATTTACCATTCTGGATTGCCTTGACATTATAAGCCATAGCCGCAAATAACGTAACAGCCTGAAAAAGGCTGCCTAAAAGAATAATCACCCGCGCTGCCGCAACATCGATCAAGCCAATGCTCTTGATCGCCCACATAAAAACAATTATAAAAATCCCCATCCAGGATAGTAAATACAGAAAAGCAGCAGCGGATCGTTCCCTTAAATTATTCCAAGCTATAAAAAGAGATACAGGGATAAAAATAATTAACAAAGGTCGTAAGATATAAACGTGCAGGGTAGATGGTCCAAATATGATGAGTTTAATTGAAAATAACACACCTACAGTAATTACCGTCGGCAAATAGAATCTTGACAATTGAAATTTTGCGGTATGAAAAAGCCGGTTTAGAAAAAAAGTATAGGCTACTAAAGTCCCTATCTGCATAAAGCGGGTAAAGTATTCACCCACATTATCTGTATTGGGAAATATATACGCATGGTTGACACCAAACATCCAAGGAATCAAAGCCCCATGAAGACAAGTAAGAAGAGCAAGATTATAGAGGTATGAAGACTCCTGCTGCAAAAAAAACATCACAATACAAAGGACCAAAATGATAAATACCGCCCCGTAATATAACCCAAAAATTTTATTCACTACCATGTTTTCATTAGTCAGTAAGTCAATACCTTTGAGATAGAATGGCAAATTAAGCGCATTGGTAGAGGCGGCCCTCACAATAATCTGAAGATTCTCGTCAGGGGCGAGTTCCACCTGAACCGTAGGATTTCTGTATCCAAATGGCTTTTTATTGAAAGCCACCATCATGCCAAGCTCATTTACCACTGGCGTTGGTTTCAATTGGTAAACCCGCAAATGACTGATAGTAGGATTGCTAAGCTCAATAAAAAATGAAATTGGTTCTGAACTATTATTATGGACAAAAAAGCGGAACCAAATAGCACTTTCTGTGATGCCGAAATGCTGTTTGTTAAAAGCAGGCTTGAACTCTTGCTGCATCGCCTGATCTATATCCCAAGAAGCCTCATGATCTATAGTATGAAATAGATAGGAGTTAAGGGGCATGACGGATAGTTTCGATGAAATGTCCACTGTGTTATTGTCGGGGTGGCTTGAAAAACTTGCTACCGCCACACAACCCACCAACATCGAAGCTGCCACTACCAGATATTTGTAAAAGATGTACATAATAACAGCTTATCAGTATTTGCGATTATTTAGCGCTGCTTAACTTGCCGACCCCGACTACAGTTGCGACTATAGAAACCTAAAACTTGCAAAAACCCGAAGAAAACACATTCTCAATAGGTATACAAACAACTTATGTCGCCATAACCTGACAGATACGACCTCTATTAGTACTATTTTCTCGTGGCCTACTATGGAACCAGAGTCAGCTAAGCTGACCTATCAATACTGAGTGCTTGATTTTCAAAACCAAGGTAACGGCGCATATAGCCATTGCATACCCACAATCGTATTTTTAGCGGATGGCTCACAAAAATAATTTTTATATAATTATTACTGACACTTATGAGTTTGCGCTTATTTTTAATCCCGAGTCAGCTCCGCTAAGCACACCTTTGCTATTTACCATTCCTTCACGCAAGCTAAACCTAATCCACCCAGCTCTAGCTTTCGGCGTATTAAGCTAAGATATTGGACACCCCTACAAATGCAATAAAGGATATTCATGTATTGCCTTGAATGAACGGTCATGTTACCTCTGCTCATCATTAAAAATCATCATCCGAGGTCATTTTGAAAACACATGTAAAATGCGTTATGACAACGTTTCTAGCGTTTATAATCCAAAGTTGTGGCAACAGCTACAACAATCTAAAATCAACAGATCACCCCACAGCTGTTATGAGTACAATAAAAGATATCGAAGAAATTGAGGATGGACTAGCGTCCTTACTAGAAGTTAATGGCGCAGACTTTCTGGGAGAAGACCCCCAGAATAAAAAGCTAAACAAAGCAAAGCTGAGCCTACAATTTGCATATGAATTCGTTAAGATTGCTGGCAAAGAAGCCTTGAAAGGCAACTTTAAGAGCAGCCGCAGAGCCTTAAAGGCAGCTCAAATGTCCATAGATTACGCAATAGATGAGCTTCGCAATATTCCGACCCTCGAAGCTATCAAAAAGCAGCTAGACAAAATTCTCAAAAGAGATGACTCTGAAGCACCATCTAATCCCTCCTGAGAAGCAACTTATCCTGTTTTATAAAAACAAGAGCTGAGCTGATCTGATCAAAGCGGCAGATTCTATCCCAATGCTATTGAAAAGCAAAACACCGCAACTTCCTGCACCAACGATTTTTTCCAAAAGCTAAGTAGCTGCCGATAAGGTATTTTCAAAGCTACAAGGAAGGCAGTATTAGTATCAAAAGTTTTTTCCCAATAGGCGACTACCTTTAAAATCAGTATTACATTTCATTTTTTATCAATGATAATCCTTTAATTAATTGTTAGTATATGTTTTATTTGGATTTATTTGGTATATTAAAGTTTCATAATCAATATACCGATAGTTTAAATACTAAGGCGAGCTGATAACAGTCAATCAACAACCTCACCTAGCCAACATTTTATTGGCTGTTATTACTCCCTTAGAATGCAACCTTGATCAACCATTCAATAGCACATGAACCAAGAGTTAAGAATCGACTACTGCAATCTCAGTGACCAGTTACAACACAATAGAAATATTTTATCTGTATATCTGCGGGATCTATCTTGAAAAAACTTACTCTCTTCTATAGTTTTGCAGTGACGCTTGCAAACCTCACAATAATACTCCTACTGGTGTCCTCCTGTAAGAAGCAAGACAATAGTAGCAAAACAAAGGCTATTGCAGGCTGTAATATACCAACGGGCGGCTATTTCATCGACCGCCCTCCGCCCAAACCGAGTCCCGACAGTGAAGTAACGATAATCGCTGGCCATGGTGGAATCTTCAGCAACACTCCTCAATTCGAAGTTCCAACTGACAAAGTCATTTGGGTGAGAATGCCATTCGGTGTTTCAATCGAGACAAAAATCGTCAAACACTGGACTCAAAGTGGCGACTTTGCTGACCCTCTGCAAGGGTTAGAACTGGTACCCAAATCTAAAAACCTTACTGAAAAAGCAAAAGAAGCCGGTAAACGTATCTCAGAGGCACTGGCCCTTCGAGAGCAAAGTCGTTGGATAAAATACGAGGCCGGGACAAGCATTCCAAATCCATTAATAGGGAAAGAAGACATGAGTGACTACAAACCCATAAACACATCGATGAAACTACTTGAACCATTAACCAATGTTTATCAAAGAGGCCCGGCACTCGGCGCCGCTCAATACCTAGAAGATTTAGTTAAAAGAAGCAGCTCCAAAAATATCGTCATTGGTAGCTGTCTTGGATGCTCCACTCAAAAACAACAATGGTTATTACGCATCAAAAAGAAATGATGGTGACAACTGAAGTTCAGTTCTATTCATGCCACTTAAAACAGCAATCTAGATCTAGAAGAACCAAGATTAGCAAACAAAATCGACAACAGGCCTTAAAACAGAACTCAAGGCCAACCTCCTATATCACTCTATCCACCCTTTTACCTTTCATTATCGGCCACCAATGATATTATTTTATCATCATATCTAGCTGTATTTAATTATAAATCTAGACTTATTAACGTTTCATAATATTAAGACCGATATATTCTTTTACAAGGGTCAGAACTCATAGCTAATAGAGAATCAACAACCTCACCTAGCCAACTTTTTATTGGTCATGAGCTCTGCCTTACGCCTAAGACATTGGGCTAACACCCTCAAGAGGCAAAGATCACTATCAAAGTAGTGATCAAGCAATACTAATAACTAGGGGAATAAACAAACAACATGCATAACAAAATAATATCAACTGGATTTGCACTGATGTTCGGAATGCTACTCGTAGCATGTGACAGAATAAGTCCAAATGGGAAATACCGCGCAGCTGCTACTCAAAAATATGACCAAACGCCGCCCACCATAACTCCCACAACAAATAAACAAAGCTCTGACATCGGATCTGAACCTCCAGGCCCTGCGGTCAAGATTAATGCGCTGTGGGTAGATGGGGACAGGGTCGACTTTTCAACAACAAAAATAATTCACACAAACAAAAATGGCACCACCAGACTATTTAAAGAGGGTGAATCTCTTTCGCTCGATGAATCTCTTCAAATTAGCTTGTGAATTTTTTAAATTTAGGCTTAAAAAGTTACGATGATTTGCGCAGCGCTAGAAAGAAACTGAATATTGGAGAACCCAAATTTTTTTGAAATAGAATAGTTATTCTGTTTCACCAGAAAAACGGCCTAAACAAAGCTTAGCATTTTTCAACATTCTTAACTTGCACCGACGTAGGACTATTAAAGATCCAAAAAATCCTATGAAGGTCATAGAAAACTTTTCCCCTCTAGTCGAAAATTCACCTCGGAGCAATTAGCCGGACTATATATAGATTGCTGCAAACCATAAGCACCATGTATATACCCAATTTTCGACCACATTATGCTATGCCGATAACAACCTTGAAGACAAAAGAAATTAACCGATCATCAGATACCTAACATTCTCGTCCTGGCTTCATAGCAAACTCTTAGAAACGAAAAAACCCTGGAAAAAATAATTAGCCTAAAATCATAGAAGCAGATCCGTTATTGCTATTTGATAACAACAGATAACTTAACCTACTTTTGGTAGCCGGATCCGGTACTGAAAGTTGCGCCTCGTCTCATCAAAACCCTCTGC
>MDTC01217032.1_pt1 | contig 15637 bp, 11 predicted proteins | sample 811181 | NCBI WGS metagenome assembly MDTC01 (sample SAMN05326644, study PRJNA326480) | marine metagenome | isolation source: seawater | place: Pacific Ocean: North | collected 2011
ACCTTCCGAATCAAAAGTATCTTTATATAAATAAGGCAGTAAGTAATTTTCTTTTTTCAAAAAGTAAGATATTAAACTCAAAATTTTAACACCTTGTCCCCTAGATATAATCCATGAAACAGGTATTAGACATACTTCTGATTGGCCTATACAATTCGTATGTAGTTGCAATTTATTTAGTAATTCAATACATAAAATTACATCCATCATACAATATTTTGCTATAATGTATCGGTCTTTATCTGAACCGTTTTGGAGATGGAAAATGTCTTTAGGGCTAACATCATCTTTTCCCAAACACCAAGTGCATATTTTATTTAAATTAAGATTAATATTATCTTTAATACTAATTGAATTATCTGTTTTATCGAAAATAGGAAATTTCTTACCTTCCTTATATTTATTTTCAAGATATCCATCCAGTTCTTTAAAAACTACAAAATCTCCTTTATTTAATCCTTTTGTATCATTAGTTTCAATTGTAGTTATATTATTTGCAGAATCATAATCTATTTTTTTAATTTTACCATTAATAAAATTAGCAGAAACATTATCTAATTTATAACTATCTAAATTATATGATTTTTGAACAAGAGGATACATATCCATCTGTATTCTCCCGGGAAGATTGACATATTCTTTTTTTATCAATTCACCAGTAGGTCCCTTAACTTGTTTAGTTTTAATTTGTGAAAAATAATCATCGAATCTTCCCATATAATTAAAGTCATCAAGACTTAATTCTTCAGCTCTTTTAAATAGCCAGGGTGTATCAAAACCATCTGTATTCCATCCAGTAATAAAATCTGGATCTTCTTTAAGTATAATTTTTCGAAATTGATTTAATAAATCACCCTCTGTATCAAAACAATAAGTTTCAGCATTATTAAGTTTTGTGCATCCTTTCAATGTTAGCATATAGTTAATATACGGATTTGATTCACCATATTTTATAAAAGACATACCTATTTGTATAGTTTGGTCTCCTTTAACAGGTGGTAAAAAACTATCAAATATAGTAGTCATTTTATTAATAACTCTGGTATTATGTCTTTTTTTTTCAATTGAGTTAGTATTTTTAGAAGTAATTAAAATTTCTGCAGCTTTTTCTGCAGCCATTTCAATTTCTTTAATTTTAGGCTGTTTCTTTTTTTTAGTAAAAACATCACTAATTTCAAAATCATTATTATACTTTTTATGAAAAGCTTTATTGATACAGTCTTTTATAAATTGTGTTCTATTTTCCAAAATATTAACTATCTCATTTATTTCTTTTTTATTTTTTTTAGATTTAGCATAATCTGATGATAATTCTGTCTTATCTTTATTTAATTTAATAAAAATATTAAAAATTTCTCTAGATAATTTTTTATAATCTTTTATAGGTAAAGGGAAATCACCATGAGATGAATCACATTCTATATCAAAAGCTAAAATTCTTGTTTTACTATTTTTATCTTCTTCAATTTTTTTTAAATTATTCCATCGAGTAGTATAACAATAATTAGTTGTAGAATTATTATCATAAACTTCATCATAATTAGATATTTCAACCCAACCTACTGGGTTAATATGTTTGTGATGTATCAATTTAATCATTGGATCAATATTATTTTCAAACAATTCATAATGAAAAGGTTCTCTTTTGATAGAAGAAATAATTAATTTTTTAGGTGTTCTTTTAGTTTTATTTGTTTCTGGATTATAGTTTTTATTTTGAAAAATACCGACAGCAGATTGCATAGCTCTTTTATTTGAAAAAACCAATCGAACAAAATTATGTTGTTTAAAATTATCAAAATCTCTGAATTTATGTTTTTTATGAAAAGTAGTTCTTAAAAGACATTTTTTATATTTTTTCCATAATTTATTTCTAACGAAATTTTCAAGAACTTTTGCATGTTTTGAAGTTGCATTATCAGGTAATCTTACATAAAAATAAGGTGTAAAATCAGTTACTTGAATACAATATGTTTTTTCATTTAAATCTCTACCAAAAATATATACTATAAATTTTGATTTATCTTCTTGAAATTTAGGTTTAAAATCATTTGAAGAATCGTCTTCTTCAGAATTTTCTTCAGAAGATTCTTCTATCACTTTATCTTCACTATACCAATCTATTATTTGAATTTTTAGTTTATCTTTTTTATTAGACATATTATTGTTAATTATAAAGAAAAATTCTTTAAAATCAAATTTTATTTAATCAATATATTTTTTTTTTCTCAAATCATAATAACTATGAAAGGTGAATTTATCTCCGTTTTTATCGTTTTTGTTTTAGTCTTATGTTTTTTTTTACATTATGAATCTAAATATTCTGATTTGACTTATGTTACATCAACAATAGATAAAGAAAAATACCTGGTGCGAAATAGAAAGGATAGGCAAAAAGCTGCTGACATGTTGGCTACTGTAAAAAAAAATCTTAAAGAAATTGTAGAGTATTGCAGAAAGGATTTTTCTTCAGATCCAAAAGTTCAAAGATTGGTAAAAAAATATAGACCTAATAGAATTTCAGAATCGATACCCAATACAAATTATACATCTTATTCAGTAAATAAGGGTGAAAAATTAGTTTTTTGTATAAGATCCAAAGATGAGAGACAAAAATTAGTAAGTGTAAATACAATAATGTTTGTAGCTATACATGAATTAGCTCACGTAATGACTAAAAGTATAGGACATACTCCTGAATTTTGGAGTAATATGAAATATTTATTAAAAAGAGGAATAGAAATAGGTGTATATAAAAAGGAGGATTATCGAAAAAATCCTAAACCATATTGTGGAACAAAAATAACCGATTCACCATTACAATAAAAAAAAATAAAATATATTTTATTTTTTTTTTTAAAGAAAAAAATATTTATTGAAGATTTAATTCAGGTGCTTCACCTACAATTCTAACCCATGAAACTGGTTTATTAATTTGAATACCCATATTAATAAATATGAATATTACGATTGAAAGAGCGATAAATTTCATGAAAGCTTGGAAAAATTTTTCTAAATCCATTGTAATTGCTCCTAATCTAACTTTTAAATTTTGTCCGGCAACCCTTTTAAGACCTGGTTCAATTGTTGGCATAATTACACCGTCAATAAAAGCATTTGACATTTCAGAAATATTATTACCAATAACTAGGGCTAATGCAAATCCAATTACATTAAAATTTTTCAAAAGTTCTAAAAATTTACTTGTTCCAGTTTCTATTTGGCCAACAACCTGTGTTGCGCCTTTACCTACATTATTTACAACTTGCGACATATAATATAAATAAAGAAAATAAAATATCGAAAATAAAACTATAAATTTCTAAATAAATAATAGTTTTTAATTATTAATATTTATATATTATAAATGAATTCAAATGAAAATTGTTTAAAAGTTATATATAATTATTACGAAAATAAAAATAAAACTAAAAAATTAGACTTAAGTTTATCGGGAATTAAAAAAAAAATTGAATTAGTAAAATTTAAAATAATTTTTGTTGGAAAATGCCCAAAATTTATCAATGATATTTTACAACAAATAAAAAAAGATAGAAAAATTTCAAAAAAGGATATTATTGAATTAAATAAATTTTTTAATTATGATAAATCAGTGGAAATTTATTGGGGTAACTTATCAGATTATGATGAAATAATTTTTTCACAAGAAACAATAATTTTTAATGAATCGATCTTTAATTTTGTAAAAATATTAGAAAAAGTCATCAATTCTGATGTTCCAAAAGAAGATAAAATAAAAAAGAATGATATATTACTTTATGCAGATTTTTCTAAAAATTTAAAAGAAATAATTCATAATATTAAAAAAAAAATATTAAAATTATACTTTAATAGTTCAAATCAAACGATAAATAAAATTGTGAAAAAAATTTACGATAAAAATTTTGATGATTTAGAAATTTCAAATCTTAATAAATTAGATAGATTTTTAAAAAATAAAAACAAATTTCAAATTATTAATTTCAATTCTCTAAAAACTGTTAAAAATGAAATTAAATTTCTATATAATTATTTTGATAATAATAATATTAATGATAAAAATGAGATTGATTTTGATAAACTATCATCAGAAGATAATCTTTTAAAAAAAAATAATGATAATATTTCTTTAAATAATTTAGGTAAATTTGAAGATCGAACATTTTATCTTTATAATATGAAAAATGTAAAAAAATATTTTAATATCGATGAAAATTTTCTTAAAAATTTTAAAAATGAAAAAAAAGAGGAATTTTTAAATTTAGATAATTCATATAATGAAATAGTATCTGACTATATTACTAATTTAAATAATCTTGATAAAAATAGTGAAATAAAATTTATTGAAAAACCTAAAATGTTAAATATTAAACATAATTTAGTTCTTCCTAATAATGTAGAATTAAAAGATATTTTTAATAATCTAGCTCTTAATAAAAACTTACCATTTGTAAAATATAAAGATAAATCAGAACAAGTGGTTCAAAAGTTTTATAAACCTATTTTTCAGAAAAAACAAAAGAAGTACAGGTCTGTAATTGACAGAAAAAATTTAGATAGATGGGTTAATTATTCAACAATGAAATTTGATAACAATGAAATTATTTATAAAAAAACAATGACAAAAATACTACTTTATAAATTACTTTTTTTTAAATTCAATTCAAGTAGAAAATTAAAAGGGAAAATATATACTTATGATTTGGAAAACAACAATATTGAAATTGAAAATAAATTTATTTATACAGTAAATAAAGAGAATATAATAAATTATGAAAAGATTAAAAATAAATTAAAACCTGATTTAAAAGTAGAATTTTATGAAAGCACATATATCTATGGTGATATAGAAATAGATGAATCTAAAAATGTTAATATAAAAATTAATTTGGAAAAAATACCTAAAAAATATAATTTTACAGAAATTCTAAATATTGTAATAAATAAATTTAATTTATTCATTGATAATTTATTAAACCTAAATTTTGTAATAAAATTTAAAAAATATCTAAAAGATTTTAATTTTATTAAAACTAATTTAGTGAATAGAAATATATACAATGATACTTTTATAAAAAATTATATATTTAATATTGAATACAATTACTTACATGAAAAAATTAATTACGGTTTTTTGGATAAGGTAACTGAGTATTTATACCCTTTTATAAAAACTACTTTACAACCTATATTTGGGGAAGGTAAAAATGGTGAATTTATAGAAGATAATAAAGATTTAAAAACAAACGTAATTATTCAAAATAATTTAGGTAATAAAGGTCATGTAATTGATTATGATTTACTAAGAAACAGATATCAAGTCAAATTATCGAATGGTGATATAAAATATTATCCAAGAAATATATTGAAATTAGAAAATTCCAATTATAACGAAAATTATGAAATTATTTTTAAAAAAATATTAGGATATAAAAATTTAACACCTCTTAAAACTCTATTATTTCAAATAAAAAACAATGATGAAAATGTCAATACAAGAATATTCAAAAATTTAGAAAATTTAGATTTAGAATCAATATCCCAGTCAATAAAAAAAAATGACACGATCGGTATATCAATAATTATCAAATATCTGAAACAAGTAGAATCTGGTAATAAAAAAAAAATAAATTTAACAATCAAATATGTTGATTCAATAGAATCTTATGAAAATATAAAAAAATTTATTCATTATTTTTTTAATATATATTATAATTGTTCTGAAAATATTAAAAAATGTCCTAATAATTTTCAATCAGTTTTAGAAAGTAAATTAAAATTAGAAAAAGAAAAAGAACTAAGTAATGATGAAAGAGAAAAAGAAAAAAATTTCGAAGATGATTTAGATGATTTAGATGATTTAGATGATTTAGATGATTTTGACGAAGAAACAGATTGGGAAAATTTTAAATTAGAAGAAAATTTAGAAGAATATAAAAATGAAAATAAAAATAACAATTTAGAACAATTTTTACAAAATGACCAAAAAATTACTAATAAAAAAAATGATAATATTTGGATGAAATTAAAAAAAATGGATCCAGAATTGTTTGTAATGCCTAAAAACAGTAAATATCCTAGACTTTGTCAAGGTAGCAAACAACCTGTAGTAATATCCAAAGAAATGAAAAATAAAATTGATGAAGAATACCAAGGAAATCTTCCATATCAAATTGATAAAGATACTATTGATTGTTATGATCAATCTAGTGTTGAAGAAGCAATAAAAAAAGATCCTCATACAAACAAAGTTAAAGGTTGTCATGCTATTTTATGGGGTTCTACAGAAGAAAATAAAAATTGGTATATTTGTCCAAAATTATATGATTCTAATTTAGAGAAACCAATTAATATTGGGGATTTGAAATTTCCAGATGAAAAATTTGTTTCTAAAGCTAAAAATATCGGTAAAAATGAAAAAGAGGTAGATGAAATTATTAAAAATTGGAATAAAGATATTAATAATAAAAATATAATGAGTTTTAATCCTTTAGATGTCCATTCTGAAAAAGGACCAATTTATATTTCAAAACCAACTAAAGGAGATGGATCAAAATATTCATTCTATCCTGGATTTCTTACATCAAAACATAAAAATGTTAAAGGCAAAATGGTTCCTTGTTGCCATACTCTTAAAAATGGACATATAGAGGATGCTTTTTTAAAAGATAAAAAAGATTTAAATAAATCTTCATACATACTTGGTAGTAAAACTATGGGAGAATTAGGTAATAATAGGTTAGGTATCCTCCCGGAAAATCTACATAGGGAATTTAATTCAGATATGAATACTGTATTATTTGATTCCAATAAACAGAGATTGAAAAGTATATGTAATACAGGGAATGGTGTAATTAAAAATTGCTATTTACGTAGAGGAATAAAAAAAAATAATAATAATTTTATAAACCTTATTGCTTTTTTTTTGACCAATGATGATAGTAAAATATACACAGCAAATACAGTTATTAATTTGATAATTAATAATTTAACATTAAAAGAATTTAAAAATTTAAATAATGGTGATTTATTTTTAAAATTCAATACATTAGGTAAGCAAACTTCTTTCCAAAATTATTTAGAGTATTTAATATCTAGAGAAGATAAAAAATACGAATATTTTTATGAATTATTTACTAAACCTAATCCATATTTATTTAAAAAAGGAGCTACATTAATTTTATTGGAATATGATCCAAAAACAGAAAAAATATCAATCCTATGTCCATATTTTTGTAATTATAAATTAAATCCAGATACAGAAGTTCCTTTATTTATGGCTTTCAAAATTAAAAATGAATCAATATTTGAACCAATTGTTTATTGTAGAGATAAAAATTATTGTGTTAAAAACCTAAATAATATTTTAGAAATGAAAAATGTTAAAAACAAAAAATTATTTGATGCTAAAAATAGTATATATATACACATAATTAGAAGATTTGCAAGATGTTTATCTAATGAATTTAATTCAGTTTATAATAAATATTTTTCCATGTTGAATAATTTACATATTTTTGAAAAAAGAAATATAATTTCTGTTTTTGCAGAAGTAGATAAATTAAAACTAAATGTAGAATTCATATTGAGAGATTATTACAATAAAATCATAGGATTAATGATAGAAAAAAATAATAAATTATTTATAATCCCACTATATCCTCAAGGACAAAATTTAAATTGTAATGCAAATAAGTGTAAAATTTATAATACAAATAATTTAAATTACAATAATGTTGATTTAATTAAAATAGGTGAAAAACAATATAAAAAAGAAACATATCCTAGTTTTGAGGAATATTTGGAACTATTTAATGATATTAATGAAAATTCAAAAATAAAATTATTTCCTATTAAATTGATTAAGGACAATGATAATTTGGTAGGATTTATTTCAAATCCAGGTATTTTTATCCCTGTTAAAAATGAAAAATTTACATTCAATGATAATTACTTTGAAAATAATTTTATCAAGGTTGATAAATTAATAACTGACTTTAAAAAGGTATTAGATAAAAAAATATACTCTGAGAAAAATTTACTAGAAAATATTCAAAAACAAAAAATTAAAATAAATCAAAAATTAAAAATAACTCAGGATGGTGAAACCTTATATTACGTAACAACTTTAGTTGAATTAGGTAAAAAAGAAAAAATAGAAATAGTTCTACAAATTAATAATTTAAAAATTGAAGAAAAAGATAAAAAAGATTACAAATCAAAAAAATTCTTTATAGAAGATTTATCAAAATATATTGATGCTTGTATAGTTTTTAATAAAAATACTAATTTTAAATTTAAAATAATCCCAATTTATGCTCTATTTTCTGATAATTTTACTGAATTTAAAAGCAAAATTTATGACAGAATAGTTCTAGAAACTGGATTGATATTACTTTTAAAAAATAAAATCCCAATATTTAAAAAAAATGATAAAAATAAATTTTTAATTACCAAAATGTTAGAAGAACCAATTATTAATAAATTTTTTTCTGACTTAAAAATTATTGAGAATAAAATTGATAATAATGAATCTTTGGAAATACAAAAAATTACCTATGTGAAAAAAATATATAAACAATTATTAATAAATTTAGGTAACTTTTACAGAAATTATTTTTCAATAAGAAAAATAACAAAAAAAATAACCAAGAATTATGTATTAAATTTTAATGAAAAAAAAGAATTATTGACACCATTATTACAATATATATTAGACATAATAACTAAAAAAGAAAAATTTTCAACTAATTATTATGAATTTAAATTAGGGGATAGTTGTTTCAAAAATCCAATTCAAAATATATGTTATTCTAATAAAAAATTGAAAATTGAAAAAATAAAATTCAAAAAAACTAATAATAAGATAATTTCAAACTATATTAATGAAATAAAAGAATCATTAGAGGACATAGACAAATTAAAAGAATATGTTCAGTTGATAATTATTGAAAATGAAAATAATACTAGATTAGATATTTTTAAAAATCAAATTGTTAATATTTTGATATCAAATATTTTTCAAAGAAATCAAATACTTAATAATAATTTTAAAGAAATTAGTTATAATATATATGATTTTAATGAAAATGAATTTATGTTTTTTGAAAATGATTTAATTAAAGAACCAAAACTTATTGAAAATTACTTTAATTTTTATCGAAAATTTTATTTCAACAAATATCCTTTATATTCAAATACATCTTATGAAATTAATAATACTGGTTTATTTGATAAAAATTATAAAAATTTAATGAATGAAAATCGAGAGACAAATATTGATTTAATTTATCAAGGAAATGTAGGAATAGAATTAACGGAAAAAAAATTTAAATTAGAAAAAATTAAATTAAGAAATTATTATACAAAAGTTAATATTTTAAACGAATAATATTTAAACGAATAATGTTTTTATTTAAAGTTAAATAATAAAGATTTTATATAAAATAATGAGTGATTTAGCAGTAGAAAATTCTAACACGGATAATGTCGTAAATGATACTGAAAATAACACAGAACTGGATTCTGGATATCAAAATATGAAATTTGTTATAAGAACAGTTCAAGCTAGTGCTTTTAGAACACTTATTGAAGCATTAAAAGAAATTTTGACTGATGTTAATATTGAAATTGATTCTTCGGGTATGAAAATTATTGCTATGGATACATCACATGTTGCCCTTATTCATATGAAACTTTTATCTAAAAATTTTGAAAAATATTATTGTCCAAAACCTGTTACTTGTGGTATTTCAATGCTTAGGCTTTTTAAATTACTAAAAACTATGTCACCAAATGATACTTTGACTTTTTATGTTGAGGAAGATGATCCTAGTTTGTTAAAAATTGAAATTGAAACAGGTGAAAAAAATACCAAACATACGTTTGAACTTAAATTGATGGATCTATTTGCTGAAAAAGTTAATGTTCCTCCTGCAGAATTTGCATCTGTATTGAGATTACCTTCAAGTGATTTTCAAAAATTATGTAGAGATATGAGTCAATTGGCAAACGATATTGAAATAAAGTCGAGTGGTAACGAATTAATTTTTACCATTCAAAATGATTGGGTAAATCAGAAATCTGTAATTAAGGAGTCATCATCAGGAGGCGGTATGTCATATATTCAAAATTTATCACCTGAATCTGTAATTCAAGGAGTATTTAATTTGAGATATTTGGTTTTATTTAGTAAATGTACCAATTTGTGTCAAAATATTGAGATTTATTTGAAGAATGATTATCCTATAATTATTAGATACAATGTAGCAAATTTGGGAGAAGTTAAGTTTTGCTTAGCTCCAAAAAACGTTGATGATTAATTTTAAATTAACTATAAAAAGGTTTAAATTTAATAACATTTAAAATTTGATAAAATAAATATTTTTTATCAAATCATAAAATTAAAAATGGACAATAATATACAATATGATGGATTTGATTTTGAAAATGAAAATAGAATTGAAAAACAATTAATAATTCAAAATATTCTTGCAGTATTTTCAACAATCGTAGGTCTAATTTATATAGCTGTAAGTGTTACATTTTTAGCTAATAATCATGATACATTGGGTGAGTGTAGCTTTTTATGGTGGTATAATTTACTATCTCTTATAATTCCAATTGAATTATTTATAATGATGATATGTTGTAAATGTGATATTTATAATCGATTTGGTTTTGTTTTATTAATCTTTCTAGGGATGGCTATTTGGGGAGGAACAGAAATATTTAAATATGATTGTGAATATTTAACTGATTATGATTTTTGGGCCTTTGCTTTATTTAACTTTATATTACAAATTTTAATAATAATTTACCCAATAATTGAATTAATAAGATACTGTATTTGTAGTATTCCTACACCATGTTGTTTCCTATTTAGGGATAATTATCTATATCATAAATTTTTTAAAAATAATACGCCCCTAAAATCATAGGACCGTGTTTTGTTCCCTATGTAGTTTCTTATTTTTTATTTCTATATATAAATGTATAAACATATAAAAAATCCAGAAACAGGTAAATTAATAAAAGTTAATAGTAATCAAGGTAAAAAAATACTTAAAAAATATTGTAATCAATTTGCTGGAATGGATATAAATTTATATCGAAATAACGAGTTAAAAAGAGCAAAAGAATTATCGAAACAATCTAAAAAAGAATATGATGAATTAAAAAGAGTTCTTGAATTATCGAAACAATCTAAAAAAGAAGATGATGAATTAAAAAGAGTTCTTGAATTATCGAAACAATCTTCCAATTTAAAATCAAATGAAAATTTAAAAATATCATCAAAAGATAACATAAATGATATCATAAATAAATGGAATACCGAACATGAATTTAAAGTAAAAATATTATTATTAGGAGTCACTAAAAATGAAATTGAATATGATAAAAATAAATATTTAATTATATTTTTTGACACACCAGATTCAGAATTTGATTGGCTTATTCCTCAAAATTATGATAAATTTATAGATAAAGGTTTGAAATTCGACTATATATTATTAGATCATTCAGTGCATTCTCCAAAAGAAATATTTAATCAACGTTCTTTCATAAAACCTTATTCCAAGATGAGAACTTTTTCTTACGATTCAAGTTATCATTTAAAATCTGATATGGTTTATGTTAATTTAAGAAAAATTATTTATGATTTTGGACAAATATATTTTCCTGTTGATCCTCCAACAGAAATTCCTATTGAAATGAAAGAAAAGAAAGAAGATTATAAATATCTTCTAGATAATAAAAAAAACAGACCTAAATATAATAAAACTTTTAAAAAATATTTTACTGATACAGAAATAATTACTAACAGTGATCCTATTGATTCAGATTTTTTTGAAAAAAATAATTACATAAAAAGAACACAAACCAATCAAAGATTAAGACATAATAGAACTAATTGGAATATATATATCCCAAAATATATTAAATATATTGATGAAAATACAGGAAAACCATATTATCTTAATAGTGAAACAAATAAAACTCAATGGAATATTCCAAATTTATACTTTAACAAATAAAAAATAAATTTTATTTTATATTTTATTTTTTTACCTTAGACCTGGTTCTATTAGCAATTGGTTCAGAATATGAATCGGATATACTAATTAATGTTTCTGCTGCAGCAATCGCCTCTTCATTATTCGTAACATCTTTAAATTTTTTAGCCTCTTCAACTTTTTTTTCTAATTTGGTAATATCATTTTTAATTTCTTGTACTAGATTTTCCAAATAATTATAATTTACTTTTGAATTTAATTCACTCATCTTATAATATAATTTTATAATTTTAAAATTGAACATCAAATTTAATTAAAATGTATTATATCTGAAATTTCAAAAAGAGCTTTAATTTTTATAATTAACCAAATTTTATTTTTTATAGAAAATATATTTTGTTCTGTTATTTTTGCATTAATAATATCACACATTTTAGTTATAATTGATGTATTATAATCTAATAATGATTTATCAAAACCTTTGATTACACCTTCATCAGTTACACCTAATAAATAAGTTGCTTTACCTTTTCCTTCAACTAATCTAAATTTAAGTTGAGTTGATAATTTTTCAAGTCTTGAAGAGGATACATTTTTAAAAATAGATTTATATTCAATATTTCCATAAAATTCCTCTTTTTTAAATTTAATCATTTAAAATTATAATTTAATTATCTTTAATTAATTTCTAAATTTATTTTAATGGGTATAGTTCCAACTTGGTTAAAAGGTACTTGGATGTTGAGTATAATTTTAGCAGTTTTAAGTGTAACAATAATGTTTATGATGTTTTTTACAAACAGGGTAATAAAACCACTTTTCTTTAAAAATTGCTGTGAAGGTTTTAAAAATAAACCAATAATATGGATGTATTGGGAAACACTTCCTGGTAGAACAAAACCGGGATATATAGATTTATGTATAGATTCAGTAAAATTTAATTGTGGTAATTGCTTCAATGTAATTGTATGTAATAATAAAAATATATACAAATATCTACCTGAAGTTGGTGAAATGAATTTTAAAGGATTAAAATTACCTCAAAAAGTAGATTATTATAGATATTGTTTATTAAAAAAATATGGTGGTGTTTGGATAGATGCAGATACAGTTGTATTAAAATGTATGTGTCCTATTTATAATAAATTAAAAGATTATGATTATATTGGTTTTGGATGTGGATATTCTACCAAACAATGTGGTAAAATAAAATCAGGACATAATAAACCTCTTAATTGGATGATGATGAGTAGGCCTAATACTAAATATATGTCTTGTATTAAAAATACAGCAAAAAGCAGAATTCAAAATAAAGGAGTAAATCAATATCACGCGATTGGTAAAAAAGTATTAAGTGAATGTATTGCAGAAGTAAAAAAAGAGGACCCTAATTGGGATTATTACCATATGCCATCGAAATGTCAGGAATATGATTCTCAAGGAAATAAATTATCCAATATATTTGACAATTTTAATATAAAAGATTGTGGTAAAAGTAGATATTTCTTTCCCCTGTACAATACAGCTCCTCGTGGATTTGTTGGAGGATATCCTAAATGGTTTAAAAGACTAACTAAGTCTCAATTATTAAAATCAGATTTACCTGTTACACCTGTTTTTATGGAGGCATTTCGCCCCAAAAAAAAATGTTATTAAAATAAATCTAATTTATTATAAATCTAATTTATTATAAATCTAATTTATTATAAATCTAATTTATTATAAATTTGATTAGAACTATTATCGATTTAATATCACAAACATTAATATGTCTAAAACTAATTCTAAAAAAACTAATTCTAAAAAAACTAATTCTAAAAAAATGTCAAGTAAAAATTTAAATTACCAGAGTTTGGAAAAAAGTAATGATAACTTAATTTTCGATTACAAAAATTCAATTTGCTTATCTGGAAAACATATTAAAGGAGATCTATATTTTGAAAGATATTTGCTTAGTGATGGTTCATTATTTGAGGGAAATACTATAAAATATAAAAATACTCAAAAAAGAATACCACACGGATTTGGTAACTTTTTCATGAAAACTTTTCTGGATGAAAAAGCAGGTGATTGTTATAATATTTATAGCGGTGAATTTAATATGGGAAAATATCATGGTTATGGTAAATATTATATTAATGATATTCCTGGAGATAGATTGCTTATTAAAAACACACTATTTAATAAGGATTCATACACTGGTATGGTAACCACACTCGAGTCAAATTTAAATTCAGGACTATATCAAATATTGTGTGATAAATATATTAATGATGATAATTATAAATTAGGTGAGCAAGAAAAAATAATTAAAGAATTATTATCTAAAGTAGATTCATATGGAATTTTAAGGGTTAATAAAATATCTAAATTTGATAAAAATGGTAATGAAAAAGAAATATATTATTGGGTTAGAAATAATGACCATAATGATATTACAACTTACAGTGGAAAATTTGAGAAGAAAAATTTTCCAAATGGGTTTGGAAAAATGACAATTGGAAGTAAAACACGTGGTAATAAGAAAGAAGATGAAACTTTTGTTGGTAGTTTTGTAAATGGAGAAATGAAAAAAGGTGAATATACTACAAAAAAGTATTCAATTGAAGGAGAATTCAAAGAAAAAGATGACCAAATTTGTTTTGATGGTTCTTATGTTATGAAAAGACCTAAATATTCAAAAGGATTTCAAAAAGTAATTGGAACATGGAAAAATGATCAATTACAACACCCCTGTTATTTGGATTAAATAATAACTAATATTTTTTACCACTTTTGAAATTCATGATTTGATTTTAAAATCTATTTTAAATTTGATATTTATTTAAAATGATTTATTTTTTATATAATATAAATGGCAGCAAGAAGACTAGCTAAAGAACTTGAAGATTTAAAAAAAGATCCACCTGCAAATTGCAGTGCAGGACCAGTTGAAGATAATATATTTAACTGGAAAGCTCAAATGTATGGACCTGAAGGAACGCCATACGAAGGAGGTATTTTTAATTTAGACATTTTTTTCCCAACAGAATACCCCTGGAAACCTCCTATGGTTAATTTCGTAACTAAAGTCTATCATCCAAATATTAATTCAAGTGGAAGTATTTGCCTAGACATTTTAAAAACAAAATGGAGTCCTGCTTTAACTATTACCAAAGTGTTACTATCAATTTGTTCATTATTGAATGAACCAAATCCCGATGATCCTTTGGTTCCTGATATTGCGAATGAATATAAAGACAATCGAAATAAATTTATCGATACTGCAAAGTCATGGACTACAGCGTATGCACAATAAATTAAATATACGTAAATTTTATATTAAAATTTAATTATACAATATAAATATATGAAACTTAAATTCTTAAATTGGTGGTCTGATGGAAGAGATGATTTTTTTTATTTATTTGTGAAAAATTATATTGATTCAAAAGTAATTTTGTCTGAAGATCCTGACATACTTTTTTGTTCAGTTTTTGGTGAAAGAGATACCATTGTCAATTATTTGAAAACTTACCCCTATATTAAATGTAAAATTTTTTTTACGGGAGAAAATACTGAATTTCATCCTTCTCATAATAAATACGATGATTACATGAAAGAACATATGGATATTTGTC
>MDTC01121850.1_pt1 | contig 15636 bp, 17 predicted proteins | sample 811181 | NCBI WGS metagenome assembly MDTC01 (sample SAMN05326644, study PRJNA326480) | marine metagenome | isolation source: seawater | place: Pacific Ocean: North | collected 2011
AGAGCTTTTTCTTTCTTTAAATTTTTGTTTAAAAATTTTGAATTGTTTTTTTTTTAAATATAAATTTCTTTTTTGGTCAGCAATGTCATCCAGTGTTCTGCAAAAATCATACAAGTGAGAACATTTTGTAAAAGTCTCCTTTGGTAAAAAAAGTCCAGCCCAGTAAAAGGTTTTTGCATGCTTGGATAGTAAACTATCTTTCCTCATTATTATAAAAGTTCATCTAGTACTTTTGCAGAAGACAATACTCCAGGCATGCCAGCCCCAGGGTGAGTTCCTGCTCCTACAAAATAAAGATTCTCAAAAATCTCTGATTGATTATGAAAACGAAAATACGCAGATTGAGTAAATTTTGGTTGGATAGAAAAACCAGATCCGTGCAATGTTGATAGTTCTTTCTCAAAGTAATCAGGAGTTAGGTAAAAATCATTTACTATATTTTCCCTTAAGCCAGGTAAGGTAGTCTTCTCCATGTTATCAATGACAAGATCTCTAAATCGCTCTCCTTCTTTAGACCAGTCAATTCCAGATAAATTATTTGGAACTGGGACTAGCACATAAAATGCATCGTGGTCTTTTGGGGCCATAGATGGATCAGTCGCTGAAGGTCTGTGCAAATAATAACTGATATCATCTGATAGTGTTTTTTCTTCAAAAATCTTATTTAGATGCTCTTCGTATGATTTTCCAAATGAAATCGTATGATGGGCAACTGTCTCATATTTTTTTTTAGATCCAAAATAATAAACAAACAAACCCATAGAATAATTCATACGCTTAACTTTTTGGTTAAATAAAAAGCCAAATTTTTTCTTTGTTTTAATTAAATTTTTATAGACGTTAGGGGGGTCTGAATTGCAAATTACGTAGTTAGAATTAATTATAGATCCATTTTTTAATTTTACGCCTGTAATTTTTGAATGTTCACTTAGAAACTCAATAACTTCTGCACCCTTTATAACCTGGACACCCTCTTCTTTCATTAATTTTTCAAGAGCCTTCACTACATTTCCAGTTCCTCCCATGGCATAGTGAATTCCCCATTTTTTTTCTAGGAATAGAATTAAAGCGTAAATTGAAGTGGTGGAAAATGGATTGCCACCAACTAACAGCGGGTGCATACTAAACACTCTTCTTAGTTTTTCATTTGAGATATAATTGCATACTAAGCTATATACAGATTGATAACTCTTCAGTTTGAATAAAGCAGGTATTTGCTTTATCATGAAAAGAATACTATGGAATGGTTTTGCTGCAAGGTCAGTAAAGCCTTTATCAAATATTTTTTCAGTAAATTTAACTAGCTCTGTGTACCCTAAAAAATCTTTGCTAGAAAATTTTTTAATTTCTGATTCCATTTTATTTGTATTACCTGAGTAATCAAAAGTTGAACCATCTTCAAAAACAAACCGATACCACAAATCCAAAGGAACAATTTTTACATAGTTAGCAATGTCTTTGTTAAATAAAGAAAATAGTTCCTCAAACAGATAGGGCGCAGTTATAACGGTTGGTCCACCATCGTAAATAAAATCGCCCTTTCTAAACACTCTAGCTCGACCACCTAGATCGGGATGTTTTTCAAGCAAGGTTACTTCGTATCCTTTAGAGCGCATTCTGAGTGCAGCAGCCATTCCTCCGAATCCAGAACCTATAACAATTAATTTTTTCTTCATTTTTTTCCTAATTTAAAGTAAATACTTTTACTATGAATCAAGTAAAAACAACAAAAAATTCTCCGGAAAAAGTATTTTTAGAAAAAGACAAAAAATATTTCTGGTGTACCTGCGGTCTTTCGGGGAACCAACCATTTTGTGATGGGGCGCATAAGGCTTCCAACGAATTTAAATCCCATCATTTTGAAGTCGAGGAATCAAAAGAGTATTATTTATGTAATTGTAAAAAAACTAAAAATTCACCTTTTTGCGACGGATCTCACAATTAAGTCGTTAAATATCTTTTTTTAAACTTTCTAAATTTTCCTGAACGCTTGTATAGTTTATGGAGTCTATTTTTTCCTTATCAATAGTTTGAGTGATAATTTTTTTAGCACTCTCCACAGCTATTATGGTAGCTATTTTTTTAATTTCTTTAATTGCCCCATTTTTTGCTTGATTAACTTTTTCATTAATGTTTTTTTCTTTCAAAGCCATCATAGAATTTATTTTTTCTTCCATTATAGAATTCTCACTTTCATTAATTTTTGATGCCCTTTGTAAAATTTCCTCACATTCTTTTTTTGATTCGTCTAATTGTTTTTGGTACTTTCCAAGAAGATGATTACTTTCTTTTTTTAAATTTTCGGCATCTTCTATTTTATTTTTGATTTCTTCAATTTTGTCTTCGAGGACATTGTTGATAATTCCTGGTACTTTTTTATAAACCAACAAAAGTACAAATAAACAAAAAGATATACCTACCCAAAATGTTGAATCCATTAGTTTAGGCCTTTCAAGTATTTTTTAGATACCTCTTCTACTATGCTACTTGCGCTAGCATTGTTGGTATCAATTTTAGAAACTGTCTTAACCAATTCTTTTGCGACTTCTGTTGAAATGCTACCCATTTTGCTAGCAGCACTCTTTTTAAAGTCCTCAATTTCTTTACTCACTTCCTTCATTTTTTCTTCTAATTTTTTATCAATTTCTTTTTTTTTATTTTCAAAATTATTTTGTAAATTTTGTTTATTGGCATTAATTAAGTTTTGAGCTTCTTTTTTAGAATTAGATATGAGGCTTATGTATTCTTGGTATTTTTTTTCTGCCTGATCTTTTATAGAATTTGCTTCATCAATATTGTCACTTACATGATCATTTCTTTGTTCAATAGTATCAGATAGTTTTGGAAAAACTATTTTTTCTACAATCAAATACAAAAAACCAAAAGTGATAAGTAGCCAAAAAACTTGCGGAAACCAAGTTGTAGGATCCAATTGAGGCATTCCCGCTTTCTCTGCTGCTTGTGCAGCAGAGGTAAAAAAAAAAGATAATGATAATAAAATTTTAACCATTGTCTAAAATTAAAAAGCGAAAAGTATAATTAATGCAACAACCAAACCAAATAAGCCAGTTGCCTCAGCAAGTGCAAATCCCAATAATAAATTAGGGAATTGTTTTTGTGCTGCTGATGGGTTTCTCATTGCTGCAGATAGATAGCTACCAAAAATATTTCCGATACCCAATCCAGCTCCCGCCAATGCTATGCAGGCTATTCCTGCCCCGATCATTTTTGCTGCTTCTACTTCCATTGTTTCCTCCTTTGTTAATGATGTAAATTGAGTGCATCATTTAAATAAATGCACGTTAATATTGCAAAAACATAAGCTTGAATAAACGCAACTAGTAATTCCAAGCCAGTTAAAGCAACCGCAAAACCTAGTGGCAACCAGCCACCAAGAATACCTAAGCTAACAACAAATCCCCCAAACACTTTAAGCATGGTATGACCTGCCATCATATTTGCAAATAATCGAACAGATAAACTCACTGGTCTACTTAGATACGAAATTACTTCGATCACAATAATCAGTGGTAGTAAAAAAATAGGCACACCAGAAGGTACAAAAAGCTTTAAGTAGGAAATACCATGTTTTGCAAATCCAACTATTGTCACTCCTATGAAAATAAAAAAAGCTAAAGCAAAGGTCACTATAATGTGGCTTGTTACGGTAAAAGAGTAGGGTAGCATTCCTAGTAAATTTGCAACCAAAACAAATAGAAATAAACTCAAAATAAAAGGAAAATAAGGTCTAGCGTCTTTTCCAGCAGTTTCACTTATCATTTTAGAAACAAACTCAAATGCTATCTCTGCGATAAGCTGCATTTTATTTGGTACTAAAGATTTTTTTTGAGTAGCCGCGATGAAAAACAAAGATATTACTGATACAGTGAGGACCATAAATAGGCTTGAATTAGTAAAAGAAAGATCAAAGCTTCCTATTTGAATTTTGGGACCAATTGAATAAACTTCAAATTGGCTCATTGGGTTTGCGGCCATAAATATAAAAAATTTACTCTTTATTAATCATTTTAGAAGTTCGTACAACATTTAAAATTCCAGTAATTGCCCCTAGAAAAAAAAGAAAAATTAAGAAAAATGGCTCTGTTTCTAGCCATTTATCCAAGTAATAACCAATCAAACTTGCGACAAAAACAGCAGCAACCATTTCACTACTTAATTTCATTGCAATACCAAGAGAGGAGTTGGAAGTTGGTTCAGATTGAGCTTTCTTTGTTTTTTTGCTCAAGTTTTTAATTTTAGAGTCTAACTCTTTGATGTCTTTCATCTTAAAAGCCATTGAGTGGCCTAAGCTACCATTTCTTCTGCTTTTTCAAGATCTACAGCTACTAATTGGCTTATGCCTCTTTCGGCCATAGTAACACCGTACAATCTATTCATCCTAGACATTGTAAGAGCGTGGTGAGTGATTATTACAAACTTTGTATCAGTAACGCTTGATAGCTCATCTAATAGAGAGCAGAATCTAGTTACGTTTGCGTCATCTAATGGAGCATCTACTTCATCTAGAATACAAATTGGAGAAGGGTTAATTAAGAAAACGGCAAATATTAAAGCCATTGCAGTAAGTGCTTGCTCTCCTCCAGAAAGCAACGTGATAGACTGTAGCTTTTTACCGGGAGGGCTCACAAGTAACTCCAAGCCAGCTTCTAAAGGATCGTCAGATTCTATTAACTCCAATCTTGCATTTCCTCCAGCAAAAAGCTTTGTATACACATCGTTAAATTTTCTGCTTACTTTTTCAAAAGCATCTAACAATCTTTCTCTTCCTTTTTCATTTAAGTCATTAATAGAGCTTTTGAGTTTTTGAATACCTTGAACTAAATCTTTTCGGTCGTTCATCATTCTATCTATTTGATCCTGTAGTTCTTGTGTCTCATTGTCAGCTCTTAGATTAACAGCGCCCATCCTCTCTCTTCGATCTTTTAACTTTTGAATTTGATTCTCAATTTCTCTAGTTTTGACTTGCTCATCGACATCAATCTCCGCAAAAGTAGACAGTTCTGCAATTGGGTGTTTAAAATCAGTTAAAGATTTTAGCTCTATTTCTTTTTTCTTTTCCTTAAGCCCCTCAATAATTGTTTGAGCTCTAACTTTTCTTTCCGTAATTCCTAGGACAGTAGTATTGATTTCATATAACTTTTGATTAATAGATTGAACAGAATCTTCTTTAGAAGTCAGCTTTTCATTTATTTGTAGAACATCTTCTTCAATGTTTTTAATATTCTGAACGTAAGTACCTTTTTTTTCAGCAATACTTCCTGGCTTTGCCTCTTCCTGACTTAAGGCATTTTCATTTTCTCTAAATCGTTCATTTAATTCTAAAAATTTTTTTTCAGAGTTTTCTTTTAGGTCAATCCAGTTTTTTATTTCACTTTCAATAATGCTTAGTCGTTCTTTTCTTTTTGTTACCTCTTGCTTAATAGATTCGTACTTGCTTAATCTAGAAGCATACTTTTCCTGCAGCTCAGAAATAGTTTTTATTTTTTCAATAAATTCATTTTTAAGAGCATTTGTTGTGTCTGAATTTAAGTTGGCTTGTGGAGCTGCTGCATCAAGATCAAAATTAATTTTATCTGCCAAATCCTCTATTTTTATAAATTCATTTTGAATTTCATCAATACGATTTTTTATCACCCCAGAATCTAACTCGTCATTTTCTCCTGATAGCTTTTTCAATCTTAGGGCAACCTCTTTAATGAAAGAGGAAAGTTGATCTGTTTTGTTTTTAATAAGGTTAAAATCAAACCCACCAATTTGGGAAAAAATTTTATTTGACAGATTGTTTAAAAGATTTTGCTCCTGGTTAAGTTCTTTTAAAGATTCTTGATAGGAGTTATTTGCTTTTTCCTCTATTTCAGAAGAATTTTGATTTATCTCCAAGATGTCATTTTTCTCAGCCGACAATCTTTTTTCATTAGAGGTCGCGTCATTTACAATTTGTTTTTCTCTATCAATATCAATATTAATCTGCTTAATTTCTTTCTTAATTTTCTCTATTTCATTTTTAGCTCTGTTTTCCTCTTCACTAATTTGTTCAAACTCCAAATTTAGTCTTTGAAGTTTTGAATTAAGCTCAGTCTTTTCATCTCGCAGAGGCTTAATTTCTTTACCCTCTTCTTTAAGGGCATTTTCATTAAAGTTTTTATCAATATTAACAGCACTGATTTCATCTTCTACTTCACTAAGCTCTTCTTGTGCTCCAAGAATTGAACCTTCAATTTCTTGATACTGAAAATAAACTAATTTTGCTTCCAGACTTTGAATATTATTGGACATATCCTTATATTTGGTAGCCTCCTCAGCTTGTTTTAATAAGTTCTTAAGCTGGTTTTCAATTTGCTTCATAATGTCATCAGCTTTTTTTAAATTATTTTCTGCTGCAGTAAGCCTAAGCTCTGCTTCATGCCTTCTGACGTGCAGACCACCGATTCCAGCAGCTTCCTCTAAAATTGCTCTTCGATCTGTTGGCTTTGCCGTAACCAAGGACCCAACCCTTCCTTGACTAACCATGGAAGGAGAGTGGGGCCCTGTTGAAAGATCTGCAAAAAGAATTTGCACGTCTTTTGCCCTAACCTCTCTTCCGTTCAAAAAATATTTTGAACCCTTGTCTTTTTCTATTTTTCTCCTAACCTCAATTTCGGGCATATCTTTAAATTGAGGAAGTCTATTGTCATTTTCTAGTTTTAAAGCTACTTCACTCAAGTTTTTAGATGGCCTAGAAGTAGTTCCAGAGAAGATGACATCTTCCATACCAGAACCTCGCAAACTCTTTGCGGAAGTTTCTCCCATGCACCACCTTAAAGCCTCAACTATATTTGATTTTCCACAACCATTTGGTCCTACTATTCCGGTTAGACCATCCTCAAAGTAAAAAGAAGTTTTATCCGCAAAAGACTTAAAACCTATCACCTCGAGCTGTTTAAATTTCATCTTTTATTTTATTTTATTTATATATTTGGAAATATCCTTAACAGAGAAATTTCCAGTGTATTTTTTATTATTAATTATAATAGTTGGAGTTGAATCAATATCGTGAAGATTTTTTGCTTCAATTCGACTTTTTAAAACCATCTCCTCATTATCCTTATTGGCCAAACAAGATTCAAATTGCCTGTCATCAATTCCAAAACTAGAAGCAATTTTTTTTATTTTCAGATTAACTTCATCAATGTTATTGCCGCGCATCCATTCTGATTGCTTAGAATAAATAGCATCATGAAATTTAAGTACACTATCGGTTGCAATGCATTTTGATATTTTGGCAGCGTTTAAAGCAGCAAGATCTAGCGGAAAATCTTTTAAAACAACTTTGGCCTTTCCATTCTTAGTAAAATTATCAATGATACCAGGAAGAACCTCTAAATGTACTTTTGCACAATGTGGGCATGTCATTGATGCAAATATTTCAATTGTTATATTGGCGTTTGTTTCCCCAATTACATGACCCGAATCTTGTTTCGCTAATACTGGACTTGAAAAAGCAAATAAAACTAATGCAATTTTGAGTAATTTATTTATTATTTTTAAAAAATTCATTAAATGCATTTTGAAGTTTTTCATTTTTTATTAATTTAATTTTTTTTGACAATTTTTCATTTAAAATTGGAGCTTTGTTTACAGTATCATTTTTTGCTTTACTAACCTTAAAAGAGTTAATAATTACCTTGTTAATAAAGCTATAGCCAAAATATGAATTAGTTTTTTCAACAATATAGTCTCTAGAATAGTCAATTTCGATAATATGCTCTTTTGGAACGTTTAAAAATAAGACCTTTTCATTGTTTATAGAACTTTGCTTTAATTTATCAGGCTTGCAAAGCAGGGCTATTTCATTGCCAACAATGGTATTCCATTTTGACTTAAGATCGTCAAAAGAATTTTGGTGAGAAGAAATTAATTTACGAACATCTTTTGGAAGAAGCGATTTGATTGGCTTTAATCCTTGATATACTTTGTATTGATTAAATTTATTCATGAATGGATATGGGCCAAACAATATCAAAAAAAATTATCACTTGGTATAAAAAACACCAAAGAAGCCTACCTTGGAGAAGCTATACTAGCAGTTCAGATAGGGATTATAAGGTGTTGTTGAGCGAGTTTATGCTTCAACAAACCAAAGTATCCACAGTCGTACCCTATTTTAATAAGTTCTATAAAAAATTTAGAACTATTAGGGCTCTTTCAAAATCTCGTATTACGAGTGTGCTGAAGTTATGGGAGGGCCTTGGTTATTATCGTAGAGCGAGAAATTTACACCAAACTGCAAAATTAGTGCTCCAAAAACATAATGGCAAGCTGCCAGATTCTTTTTCAGATCTAAAGAATTTGCCAGGGATAGGGGATTACACAGCGTCCGCCATTCTTTCAATAGCAAAAGACCAATCTTTTATTGGAATAGATGGGAATGTAAAAAGGGTTATTTCTAGAGTTTTTAATTTGAAGCACAATAAAAAATTGCTTCTTGGTATTGAAAAAAAATTAAACTCAATGAAGGTAAAAAAGGGTTCTAGTGAATTAATGCAAGGAATTATGGAGTTGGGCGCATTATTGTGTCTTCCTATAAGACCAGGTTGTACAAAATGTCCAATTAAATCACATTGCATATCTTTTAAAAAAAATACATTTAAGGATCGGGCTAAAAAAAAATCTTATCAAATAAAATATTTTAATGCTTTTTTTATTACCAAAACAATAAAATTTTATTTTCATTCAATAAAAAATTTAATTTTCTTCAAGGACTTGTGAACTTACCCTTGGTGGAAGTTGCTACCAACAAGCACAATGTTACTATAAATAAAGTTTTTCAAAAAGCCCTGATCGGCTCATCATCGGTACCTTTGGTGAAGTATAAAATGTCTAATTTTTTAATGCATATAAAAGTTATTTCATTGAGTAATGTTATTTTTAATAAAACAAAGTATTTTTGGTTGGGGCAGAAAGATATTAAAAAATTTACTATTTCCACTTTAGCCAAAAAACTTTTACAAGTATCTAGCAATCATGAAAAATAAAATTACAATTGGAATTATTGGTGGAGGAATTGCAGGATTAGTTTTTGCTAATTTTTTAAAAGATAGCAGTAAATTTAAAATAAAAATTTTTGAAAAAAAAGAATTCATCAACAGGCCTGTAACAGGCATTCAGATTTCCAATAATGCAAGAAGAATTTTGAATAAAATTAACTTCAACCAGATAGATGCAGGGCAGTTCAGCGAAGTGCACAAAGTAAATATTTTTCAGTATGAAAACAAAAACAAAATTGCTGAACTAAATATAAACTATTTTAACAACGATAAAGAAGAATATGTTTCCCTGGATAGAAACTGTCTAATTACTTTTTTATTAAGTGAGTTGAAGGAAAAAATAGAAGTATGTTATGAAGAGGTTATTTCAATACAAAACAATACAATTCATTGTGCAAACAAATTAGATGAAAAGTTTGATGTTATCATAGTTGCGGATGGTATTTTTTCAAGATTTGGAAATAAGGTATGGAAGAGCTCATTAAAAAAAATAAATGCACTAGCTTATCGTGGTGTTATTAAGGGGTATGACTCAGGCAGAAATACAAATGTTGATCTTTTTTTAGGAAACAATAAGCATTTTGTTTTTTATCCTATTAACAAAAGTGGAGATTTTAGTTTTACTTCAATATTTGCAAGCAATTCTAATTCTTTATCTGCTGATTACAGCTCCGTTTCTAGTTCGGAAGAGCTTTTGAGCATCTCTAACAATGCAAATGACGAAATAAAGAAAATAATTTCTTCTGCAAGTAATGTTTATAAATGGCCGATTTACCATCGTCCAACCATTAACTTCGGACAAGACCAGGTTTTTATAATAGGGGATGCCTCTCATGCCATGCCTCCCTTTCAAGCGCAGGGTGCAGCCCAAGCTATAGAAGACTCTTTTTGCCTTGCTCAAATGTTTGAAAAAAACATTTTAAACACTAGCCATTTTAAATCTATTAGAGCTAGCAGGGTAGAAATGATTTCATCCAAATCCTACAGAAATTTATTTATTTATCACTTAAGCAATTCTTTTTTAAAGATGGTGAGAAATATTTTAATTAAAATTATTTGCAAGTACCCAATGATAAGTAAATTTTATTTTGGAAAAATTTATAATTACAAATTTAAAAATTAGCTTTTGATCTAATTTTCTGTCTCAATAAATCGATTGGTTGAAGCTTTCCTTCAATATTAAAATGCCAGTAAGACCAGCCGTTACATGATGGTGCGCCTTCTAATTCTGCCCCCACCTTATGAATGGAACCAGTAATATTTTTACAACCGATGCTTCCATCGGCCATAACTTTTGCTGTGTATTTTTTTTTGTTATCATAGAGACTAATACCAGGTTCTATAATTCCACTTTCAACTAGCATTCCAAAAGGAATTCTTTTTTCGTTCCGCTTTTTTTGAATTGTTTTTAGGTGCTCGTCTTCTATAGGTCTAATTTTATCAATTCTTTTTTTAGCTACTTCAATGTATTTTTTTTCTTTTTCTATTCCTAAAAAATTTCTTCCCAATTTCTTCGCTACAGCGCCTGTAGTTCCAGTGCCAAAAAAAGGATCTAAAATTAAATCATCTTTATTTGTTGTGGAGAGTATTACACGGTAGAGTAATGCTTCAGGTTTTTGAGTACTGTGTGCTTTAGTTCCGTTTTTTTTACATCTTTCATTTCCACTACATATAGCCAATTCCCAATCAGAACGAAGTTGTTTATCGTCATTAAAACATTTTAAAGAATTGTAATTAAAAGTATATTTTGACTTTTGTTCTTTCGCTGCCCAAATTAATGTTTCATGGGCATTAGTAAAACGTGTTCCTTTAAAATTTGGCATTGGGTTTCTTTTATTCCAAACGACATCATTTAAAATCCAAAAGTTTAAATCCTGAATTTCTTTTCCCACCCTAAAAATATTATGATAACTTCCTATGACCCAGATAGTTCCATTTTTTTTTAATACTCTTCTGCATTCTTTTAGCCACTGATTGGTAAATAGGTCGTAAGCTTTGAAGGATGAAAACTGATCCCATTGATCGTCCACAGCATCTACTTTGCTGTTATCAGGTCTTTCAAGGCTTTTATCTAACTGAAGATTGTACGGAGGGTCTGCAAAAACTAAATCAAAAGTTTCATCTGGAATTTTTTTGAGGATTTCAATAGAATTTCCTTGAAGAATCTTGTTTTTGTATGGATTTTTGGAGTTTTTCATATTCAACTATAAGTAGAATAGACTCCAAAGTCCAAATAAAGTCAATTTGCTAATGGGTACAATTAGTGTCTTTTTTATTTATTTAACAACATCTTGTGGACAGGTGCAAAATTTTTTCTATGAAGTGGGGTAAGACCAAACTTTTTCATGGCCCCCATATGTTCTGAAGTTCCGTATCCTGAGTTTTTTTCCCATCCATACCCTTTGTATTTTTTTGCAAGAATGCACATATAGTTATCTCTGAGCACTTTTGCCAAAATTGATGCTGCTGCAATAGATGGAAATTGCTCATCTCCTTTTATAAATGTTAGAATTTTTTTATTTTTCTTATCAAAGCTATGAATGCCATCTACCAATATAGTCGATTTCAGTATACCCAAACTAGTCACAGCTCTTTTCATTGCCGTTAAAGATGCTTGTAAAATATTATATTTTTCAATTTCTTCAACACTAGAAAACCCTATCGCAAATTTTGAATGATTTATTATTTTAAAAAATACATTATTTCTTTTTTTCTTTGAAATTTTTTTTGAATCGTTAATTTCTTTTAAGCAAATATCTGGGTTAAGTATTACAGCTGCGGCAACCACAGGACCAGCCAATGGACCTCTCCCAACTTCATCTACTCCTATAATATTATTAGAAATTTGAAGCTCTCTTTTAAAATTAAGCATCATTTAATTTTTTTTGAAGCTTCTGCAAATCCTCCCAAGATTTTTTCTTTTGACTTGGTTGTTTAAGTAAAAAAGTAGGATGAAACGAAGGAATGATGTTAATAGAATTGTTTGCAGCAGAATAAGAAAGCCACTGGCCACGGTTTTTTGCGATAGAATACTCTTCTCCAAATAAAGTTTGTAGAGCGAATGAGCCAAGCAACAATATCGTTCCAGGATTAATGGTAGAAATATGTTCATGTACAATTTTTCTTAAAAGAGAATTATATTTTTTTATATTTTTAACTTCTTCTTTTGTTAAGTAAAAAGGAATGATATTTGCTAAATATACTTGACTGGAATCAATAGAAATTGCACCTAACATTTTTGTAAGAAGTTCTCCAGAATCGTCAGAAAATAATTCATTATTATCTATATCTTTCTGGCTAGGCATGTCCCCCAAAACCATGATTTTAGATTTGTAATTTTTATTTGATAAAATAATTTTTTTATTAGTTCCAGTAACTTTATTAGAAAGCTTTTTATTTTTGAGTAGAAGGCTTTCAATTACCTCCTCTTTTGATAGGTTTTGATTGGTTGTATTTTTTTTATAAATTATACTGTCATACAGTCCTGTTGAGTGGTAATATTCTTTAACACTTTCGTTAGAGTAGTTTTTTAAATTTTTGGTAGACATGACTTATAGATTAAATAATTTATTCATATTTTTAATAATTTGTATTGTATTTAACCCTACTTCTCTTAATGCATCAATATATTCTGCTACAAGTGGGTATATAACAAATGATAAAATTTCGTCCTACTTAAAAGGATCGATAATGCTAAATAGTGACAAATTTAGCGAAGCTAATAAACACTTTTCTAAAGCTCAATCACTTTCTGCAGTGCATGCAGACTATAATTCACAATACATCTTTTCTCTGGTTGCTGATGGAAAAATAGGCAGCGCCAATAAATTGATTGCTAGACTCGATCCTTCTCAAAAAGAAACTTTTTTATTTCAATTTATAGAAGGTGTTCATTTAATTAATAGTAGAAATTATTTTCTCGCTAAAAAAAAGTTTAAATCGATTAAAACAAATAATATTTTGTTTAAAGAGTTAAAGAACTATGTCCAGTTATGGCTTAATGTGTCACTATCCAATAAAAAAGATCAAGAAAAAAAAATTAATAATTTTGAGACATCATTTCCAAATATAAAGTTGATTCAAAGCTTACTTTTGTATGGGCACGTTCAAAACAATGACTTATATTCAAGGACAAGCAAAGAAATTCTAAGTAAAAATCAATTAGGTCGTTATCATTTTTTTCATGCAACTCACCTTGTAGAAAAAAATAAAATTGATGAAGCCAAGCAAGTAATTGAAAATCAATTAAAAATTAATCCTAATAATTTGTTAACTAAGCAGAGTTACATAGCCTTAACAGAAAATAATTTGTCTTTTTTTAAAGGCCCTTATGAATCATCAAATATTAATCATGGAATTTCCGAGCTTTTATATTTATTTTCAAATTTATTTCAACAGCAGGATCGAATAGCCCTATCTAAATTATTTTTTTCTTTATCCAATTATTTAAACCCATCTTTTATTTCAAACAAATTGTTAATTTTTGAAAATCAGCTTGTTTCAAAGCAGAGCTTAGGCTTTAATGAAAAACTTTCTCAAAGCATTTCTGACCTAGGTGGAGAATTTTATTGGTATATAAATTTTAATAAATTATCTTTTGACCTAGGCAATTTAGCAGAAAAAAATGAGCCTGTTCTTAAAGATTTAATAAAATTTTTGTCAAAAAATAAGTACTTTAATTTTTCTAAATTAATGAACATGGGAGACTACTACCGGTCAATCAAGGATTATAATCAAGCTATTAGTTATTATGATCAAGCAGAAAAATATGCAAATCAAAAAGATTTAGATTGGAGGTTTTATTACTCAAGAGGTATTTGCAAAGAACGCCTGAAGCAATGGTCTCTTGCAGATAAAGATTTTATCCTTTCTTTAAAGCAGTCACCAAAAGAATATCGTGTAATGAATTATATGGCATACAGCTGGTTAGAAAGAGGCATTTATTACAATAAGGCTCTTCAACTCTTAGAAGAAGCTGTTGATATAAGCAAATGGGAGCATGGATATGTAATAGACTCTTTGGGCTGGGCTCATTATTTGCTAAATAACTTTGAAGAAGCAGAATTGTTATTGGAATTGGCTTATACAAAAGCACCCAATGAAGCCGAAGTTTATGATCATTATGGAGATGTACTTTGGAAGAATAATAAAAAAATACAAGCAAAGTATGTCTGGAATAATGCTCTTAAATTGCAGTCTCTTAAAAAAGACAGAAAAGTTAAAATAAAAAAAAAAATATTAAATGGCATTAATTAAAAATTTTTTATTAAAGTCTCCTGCCAAAATAAATTTTCATCTTAGAGTTCTTAAAAAAGTACCAAATAGATATCATTTAATTGAAAGTCTTGTTTCATTGATTGGTTTATATGACGAGATCACTATTAAGGAAACCTCAGTCGAAAAAACAAGAGTAAGTTTTGTAGGAAAATTTTCTAAAACAATATCTCCACATGACAATTCAATAGTCACTGTGATATCCTCATTGGAAAATATTAGTGAAAAAATAAAAAATAAAAATTTTACTATTAAAGTGAAAAAAAATATTCCAGCAGGGTCCGGGTTGGGTGGAGGTTCATCTAATGCCGTTACTGTACTATTATTTTTAATAAAAAAATTTAATTTAAAAATAGAAAAAAAAATATTATTAGAAATTTTAAATAAAATAGGATTTGATTCTAGAATATTTTTAGATAAATTCCCTAAATTTATTTCGCATTATGGTGAGAGGATCAATATTTTTAAATACAAATTTAGATTGAACGTTTTACTAATCTATCCAAACAAACCCAATTTTACAAAAACTATTTATCAACAAAATAAATCATTTAGCAAAACATTCAGTATTAAAAAAACTCAACAAATAATTAAAAAAAATATTCATGAATATTTTCATACCGCAAACAACGACCTTGTTCATGCTGCCAAAAAAATTAACCCTAGAATAGGACATCTAATTGAATATTTGAAAAAACAAAAAATGTGTGATTTTGTGCAGATGACAGGTAGTGGGTCTTGTTGTTTTGCCATTTTCAAGAGTAAGAAAAACCTTTTAAAATGTGAAAAATTGGTTAAAACCCGTTACAGAAGTTATTGGACAGCAAAGACGAAAACAATTACATAACTAGATATATTGGGGCTTAGCCAAGCGGTAAGGCAGCGGTTTTTGATACCGCCATCCCAGGTTCGATCCCTGGAGCCCCAGCCATTTTGTATGCTAAATATTATAAGCAACATTCCAGAAGCAGTTAAAATTTACAAAATCCTAAATCCATTGGGTAGCGAAGAAAATACTTCCACAAAGTTTGTCGGTGGATGTGTACGTGATTTAATTTTAGGTCATAAAATAAAGGACATAGATTTAGCGACCAGTTTTTCTCCTCAAGAAATTGTTAAGATATTAGAAAATGAAAATATTAAAACTAATATTAAAGCAATTAATTTTGGAGTTGTAACTGCCTATATTAATAATTATTTTTTTGAAATTACGACTCTTAGAAAAGATTTACTGCAAGATGGAAGATATGCCAAAATAGAATTTACCAAAGATTGGAAATTGGATTCTCAACGAAGAGATTTTACAATAAATGCT
>MDTC01246915.1_pt1 | contig 15636 bp, 13 predicted proteins | sample 811181 | NCBI WGS metagenome assembly MDTC01 (sample SAMN05326644, study PRJNA326480) | marine metagenome | isolation source: seawater | place: Pacific Ocean: North | collected 2011
CCATCTGAACCATCTGAACCATCAACACCTGCAGAACCAGATTCACCTTGAATACCTTGTTCACCTCTCAATTCGATTTTTGCATTAGATAACGTAACATGAGTTATATTATCACTTAATTTAAATACAATATCATTATTTTGGAAAAATGATTCTGAAACGGATGAACCGCTAGGTCCAGTTGCTCCGATTGCACCATCTGCACCATCTGCTCCTATAACGCCCTGCTCTCCTTGTAGACCTTGTTCTCCTTGAGAGCCTGATTCACCTTGCAATCCTTGAGGTCCTCGTATATTACCTATATTAGTCCATTGTTCATTTGACCATACAATACCTTGACCAGCAGAACCTGATACACCGTTACCAGCATTACCATCTTCTGATAATAAATACATACTACCTGACACTAAGTTTTCCGTTGGTAGTAATACTATATTGTTAGGAGTGTTAGTACCAAGAATTGTTACACCACTCCCATCTTTACCAGCTTCACCTTGTTCACCTTGCTCACCTTTAAGGGTTGTTACAGCATCTGTCAAGTTAAAAGATGTATTTTGATCAGATAAAACAAATTCTATATCATTACCGTTAAAGTTTGCACTTGCAATATGTAATCCGATATCACCTTTTAGAGTAGATGCAGCATCTTGAAGGGTTACACTTTCATTATTTGATAAAGTAAAAACAATATCATTGCTATTAAAAGTGGACTCAGAAACAAATGCTCCTTGTTCACCTGTATCACCTTTTACAGTACCTGCTGTAATTACACCAATACCGGAGTCTAAAGTTAACTCTAATTGTCCTTGTGCATTTACGTTAGCATTAGTAAAGCTTGCGCCTTGCTCACCTTTGAGAATAGTTTTAGCATCTGTTAATGTTATATTTATACCAGAAGATAGTGAAAATACAATATCGTTACCTGAAAAATTAGAGCCTGTTACATAAGAACCGTCTGCACCAGCTTGCCCGTCTGCACCATCTAGTCCAGGTACTCCTTGTTCTCCTTGTTCTCCAGCTAATGGAGTTATATCAGCAACAGGAACCCATGAACCGCCTTGCTTCTGCCTTATTAAATATATGTTTGTTTGTAAATGAAAATCACCGTTTACACCGTCTCCACTTGCTGGTTCTACAATTCCACTAAACCATGTAGCTCCAGCTTGACCATCATTTCCATCCTCACCATCAGCTCCCGCCTCACCAGTTAATCCTGTCTCACCTTGGTTCCCTTGATTACCTTTTACTCCTTGAATACCCTGGATTCCTTGAATACCCTGGATTCCTTGAATTCCTTGATCACCTTTCAATGTTGCTTTAGCATCTGATAATGTAACATGCGTTATAGTATCTGATAGTTGGAATATAATATCATCCCCTTGAAAGAATGATTGTGATACTGATGAACCTGATGGTCCTGTTTCGCCTGTTATACCGCTTGGACCTTCAGAACCAGATTCACCTTGAATACCTTGTGGTCCTCTAATAGGTCCAACATTTGTCCAAGATTCATTTGACCATGTAATACCATCACCAGCATTACCGGATACAGAGCCATCTGAACCATTTGCACTTAATATGTACATGCTACCAGAATCTAATCCTGATGTTGGTAGACCGTTTATGTATGTAGCTGTTTCTGTTCCGAGAATTGTTACTCCTGAGCCATCTGAGCCTGACTCACCCTGAGGACCAATTTCGCCTTGTAGCCCACGAGGGCCTTCTGGACCAATTTCGCCTTGTAGCCCACGAGGACCTTCTGGGCCGGTTGAGCCTGAAGGTCCGAGGAGACTCTCTGTTGCATTTAAAATAGAAGTCGAAGTATTATCATCAAACGTAAATACCATACTACCACCATCGAATGCAATAGTAGCTACCTCTTTAGCATCAGCACCGGGTATTCCATCTAAACCTGCAGAACCTGAAGGACCGCGTTCACCTGGTGCTCCGGGTGCTCCATCAGAACCGGTTATAGGATCGGTAGTATATTGTAAAGTAGCATCAGAAGAATTGAAAGTTATTTGTCCAGTAGTGGCAGAATAAACAACACTTGTAAACCCTGGACCTGGTTGACCAGGTGGTCCTTGTTCTCCTGGTACACCTTGTTCACCATTCTCACCATCTTGCCCGTATATATTACCTACTAGTACAGACCACGTACTACCATTGTATCTATATAACGCACCTGTGTTAAGTCTAAGATATAAATCATTAGGGTTTAGAACAGTACCAACACCATCTCCTGTTGCAAAATAAGTAGAGGGTATTCCATTAGCACCGTACCATTGAGTACCTTGTAGTGAATTTAAGAATCCTTGCTCGGATGTATCACCACCATAATTACCACCATTTTCAACCCATATATCATAGGCAGAAGCACCATTTCCACCTGTTGTTGTAATAGGATCAGATGGATTACCAGACCCTAACTCTTGCCAGTTGTCTGCATTTCCGTATTCAGCATCAGAAACATCTGTACCTACATACATATAGTATTTATTGGTATCAGCTGTTTTTACTATCATACCCTCGGTACGATGTAACTCACGTATACCTGAATCAGGAAAATATTCATTTGGATAATTATCATTACCTGCAGCTGATAGAGTCGCTATAACACGTACACCACCTTTTATAGCATCTATATGTACAATAGGCTCTACATTTTGATTAACGTATAATCCTTTAGAAAACTGAAGCTCGAATCCCATAATATTCCCTTAACTCACTGTAATATAATCTACTAAAGCAGCCAACCCTAATTTATAACTCTTGTAAGCTACACCGTTCCAAGTTGCTGTACCACTAAGAACACCTGATGATAAATATTGATTAGATGTATTAGTACCAAATTTTACTGATGATAAATTACCATACACACTAGGCCATGATATATACGAATAATAAGATGGGTGACCACCATTAGAATAATTAGAAGCGTTAAATACGTTACTTTTATCATATCCATAATTACCGGCATTTACATGTAAAGCGGTGTTAGCAGATGTATAATTTGTTGTAGTAACAGCAAAAAATGCAGGTAATTTCCAATAGAAAGCTTTACTTGTACTGCTTGTCGTTCCATTTGTTTTAGTAAAATGTATAGTAACGTAACCTCTATGTTTACTTGAACCAGTACCAGTGAAACCTGAAGTAGCTAGTTTAAATGTTTTCTGAGTAAAAGTATATGGTGATGAGTTATCATTTGGTACTGATACAGATGTATTTGGTGTTTCGTTAGATACTGATATACTAGTCACAAAAGGTAAACTACCACCTGCTCCTGTACTTCTACTCCATGTAACTTCGTCCATCGTCATAGTACTCGGATAATTACGAGAAGTACCAACACTACTACCATTATTCTTAACATTTAACCCTGATATAGTTCCTACAGCAGGTGCTGGTGGAACATATAATATTCGTTTCAATACTGATGCAACACTTTCATTTGTTGCTATAGTTTGACCGGAAGATAATCCTCCTACGCTTTGATTTGCCGTAAACGATGCAGTAAATACGGATTCACCGCCATCTCCAGTACCATTTGTACCAGGTGCACCTTGTGGTAATGTAAAATTAAGTACTGCAACAGCAGGATCTGTTCCTACATTTTCAACTGTCGGTGTTGTATTATATGGTGCTGTACTTACATCTCCTATTGTTATTTCCGGTGTTGCACCTGGCGGTCCTACAATACTTGCTCCATCTGCTCCATCTGAACCAGTTATAGGATCGGTATTGTAACTTGTACCACCTGCACCGCCAACTTGAATAGTAAGTCTACCTGACGTGTTGTTATATGATATATCGGTAATACCTTCTCCATCTACACCATGGTTACCATCTATCCCATTAGAACCAGAAGGTCCTTGAGAACCACTAGGACCTCTAACGGGTCCAACATTAAGCCATCCCGATGTTTCATTGTAAACAATACCATCTCCAGCATCAGATGCTAAAGAGCCTTGAGTATCTGTATTACTTGCTATATACATATCACCGGCTTCAGGACCGTTAACATTGACAATTTCTAATAATGTGAGAGTATCAACAACATTTACACCTGTTCCTTGAGGTCCTTCTGGCCCTTCATCTCCTTGATCTCCTTTATCTCCTTTTGAACCAGAAGGTCCTGTTAAGGTGGTTACTGCATCGCTTAAAGCAACAATCACATTATCTGATAGTGTGAAGTTTATATCATTACCATTAAACGAAGATTCAGAAACAAAAGCTCCTGTTGAGCCGGAAGCTCCTGTAGAACCAGTTGGACCAGTTTCACCTTGAATACCTTGAGGTCCACGTAAACTTTCGGTAGCAGCTGTGATTTGAGCTGTAGTACCATCTGTTAATGTAAATACTAGATTGCCGCCTTGAAACGCAGCATTAGTTACTTGAGAACCTGATGGTCCTGCTTCACCTTGGATACCTTGAGATCCGGATTCACCTGGTATTCCTTGAATACCTTGTTCTCCATCTATTCCATCAATACCTGCAGAACCGGATTCACCTTGTAAAGTCAATATCGGTCCTACTGTTGGAAGGTCAATACCATTACTTAGTGAAAAAGTTAGCAAATTATTATTTAATTGAACACCGTCAACATGAACACCATCGTCTCCTGCAGGTCCTTGAGGTCCTTGGATTGGACCTGTATTAGTAAAATTTGTACCAAAGGTACCAGTAAAAACAATACCGTCACCTTTAGACCCAGATATACCATTACTAGCATCACCTGCAGCTGTTAGAATATATAGACTGCCAGTAGTAATTTCAGTTATTGGAATCTGAGATAAATTTGTAGGTGTTATTGTATCAGTAAAAGTAAAGCTTGCACCTGTAGCACCTGTAAAACCTCTCGGACCTTGAGGACCGATTGAACCAGATTCACCTCTAGGTCCTATAGAACCTTGTCTTCCGAAGTGAGTTACCTCAACAACATCTGTTACCTTCTGTTGTATAACAGCAGTGTTATCTACAGAGCTACCAACAAACACATTTGAAGTATTATCAATAACGGTTACAGCAGGTGTTGCTGCATTATTATCAATAATCTCAACTGTATTTGAGTTTATTATAACTTCAACTTTATTTGCTAAATCTGACATACTACGTTGTTACTTCTTTAATTAATCCTATACCACCAGTTAATACTTTTGTTACAAGCTCTACATTTTGACCTGCAGCTGAATTAAACGATGATGAATATATTTCTAAATCGTAAAGTGCAGTAGTGAAATCAAAAGCAGAAGATGTTGCAGCAGAAATATATAATCTTAAACTCCCTGATTCCTTAGGTAAAGTGTTACCAAAAGCATCTGGCGGATTTAGGTCGATGCCTGAACCATCAGCTTGTACACTACTCGATAGAGTTGCATATGTAATCTTTCTATCCTGTGATTTAATCATCATACGTGCTTCGTATCCATGAAGATTAATAGGAGAATTTTCAGAATCTTTATAGTTGATAGTAAAATCAACTGTAGAGCCTTGTTCAATTTTAAAATTATATCTGCCCGCTGCCATTATAAACCTTTTCTGTATTTATACTTTTTATATACACCTAATATTTCTTCTAATATAGGATGCCTGTGATTGTTTAATAATTCAATGGTATGTAAGTCAGGTACACTAATAACTGATTGTAAAAATTTAAATCCAGTATCAGATTCACTCTTTAAATCGATTTGATCTGTATCACCGCAGAACATCATTCTACTGTTTATACCTATACGCTGTAAAATCATTAGGGTTTGTTCATGATCTAAGTTTTGACACTCATCAACAATTACACAACTATCTAAAAATGTTCTACCTCTCATATAAGAAACCGGCACTATTTCAATTATACCATTCTTGATTAAGGTCTCAACTCTCTCTTTACGTAACAGTTGAAACATGTTAGCATATATAGGAGCCACCCACGGAGCCATCTTATCTTCTAAACCACCAGGTAGAAACCCTAAGTCCTCTTTAGAAATAGTTGGTCTCGTTATAATTATCTTTTTCTTTCGTTTCTCTAACACTTCTTGAAGTGCTATTTGACACGCTAGCAGTGTTTTACCTGAACCTGCTTTACCTTTAATGATTGACACTGTTTTTTCTAGTATTTGAGCTTTTGCTTCTTTCTGTTCTTCATTCAACGATAGCAAAAATCTATACCCTTTTTTGTTATTCTTAGGGGTATTTTTATTAAATTGTAGACTCATACTGCCCTCCATATGTTATAAATATCAAAGTAGAAACTTTTTATAAACAAAAAAAGTCCTGATTTCTCAGGACTCTTTTATATTAGTAAGTATTACTATTATGAAATAGTAACAGCAACTTTACCATAGAATTCAGGACGAACAACTTTCTTCGCGTAGCGAGTCATTACACCTTTTCTAGGAGTGAAGTTAGTTGGGTCATAAACCAGTGGAGTCATAATTAATGGAATATAAGGAGCGTAAACTGCACCTGTTTCCAAGAATTGATTACCACGGAAGCCCATTAAGATACCTTGCTCTTTAGTTCTATAAGGGTTCTTATAGATAGTGTATCTATTTGAGAAAGAACCTACTTTAGTAACACCAGCAGCAAATTGGTTTTTAGTACCATCAGTATCAGCAGCAAATCCTGGAATTGATTCGATGATCGAAGCAATATCTGGAGAAACAACTGCGAAGTTAGCACCACCACGCATAGTAGCTTTGTGAATTTCATTAGATACCTTTTGCATTTCGTATCCTAATGTTTGAGTCCAAGAACCGAAGTCATATCTTGCAGAACCGTTTTCCGATACAACAGGAGCATATCCATCATTTGCAGATGGTAAAGTAAATGAACCGTTACGAGTAAATCCATCAGCAACTCTATCTAACATAGCAAGAATTTCAAGATCAATTTCCATAGCTACATACTCAGATAACATTGAAGTTAATTCAGCTTCAGCGTCAATTGAGTGGTAAGCATTTAAATCTTGAGCGAATTCAGGCGACCAAACAACTTTTAACTTACGAGTCTTAGCAACAAGAGCCTCTTGTCTTAACTCAACGTTCATTTCTGGTATACCTATATCGTTAGTAGAACCTTTATCAGGATTACCACCGTAAGAATCTTCAAAGTCACCACGTTGATCTGCATCCTCAGTATTCTTGAAGTAATGAACAGTAAGGTCATCAGTAGCTACAATAGCTTTATTAGCTCTAAAGTCGATATTAGTACCATCAAGTGTAGTTAAATCTGATACAATTACAGAAGCAGAAGTTACATAAAATCCACCAATCAAGTCTTTGTCATAGTCAACAAGATCTGTTAAAGGAATTACAATATCAGCATCATCATTAACAGCACCAAAGTTTTCTTTATATTTAGTAGCAGGTGCTAATGTATAGTGAGACTTGTTAGGTCCGTATAAACCACCTGTTGCACCAGCAGAAGCAGATGTATTACCCATTACATCAGAGTTTTGAGTAAATTCGTTACCTTTACCAGTACCGTATTTAAAGTCTAGCCAAAAGACAAGACCGGATGGTAAATTCATCGGTTGAACAGAAACGAATTCCTTCGCAAAAATCTCACCGAAAATTCTACGTACTAAAGGTAAAGCAACTCCATTCCATTCTTCTGATCCTGCTCCCCCGATTTTCGAGTTCTCAGTCATAAGTTGGCGAGCTTGGTTTTCTAAAAGGATTGCAGTATTATGTTTATCATAATCTTGAGCAATTCCTTCTAAAAGACCTGTCTTTTCCCATTTAGAAACGTATTGCTTAGTCTCTGCCAATTGTTGGCGATAAGTAGACTGAGCATCGTTTAATAATTCAGAAATATTTGACATTATATAGTCTCCAATATTTAATTTAAATTTATATTAGTCCAGCTAATCGCTTCATGCGGTCAGCTAAATCGTTAGATTCAACAATTACTTCTTTAGAAGGTTTTGTTGATTTTACTGTTTTAGAAGCAAGTCCTTCAGCAATTTTTGCTTTAGCCTTCTTATTACCAAATGATTCAGTTAATGTAGAATAAACTAATTTAACTTCTCTTAAGTTAGCAGCACGATCAAAAGTTTCAATAACTTTAATTTTTTGCGCTTCACTTAAGTCGTTAGATTTGAACAATTTGTTAGAGAAGAGTAATTTTGCATTAAGCAAGTTTACTTCTTGAAGAGTTGATTGTAATGATTTAATGGTAGCATAAGCTTCTTTTAATTCTTCACTATCATCTTCATCTTCTTCTTCATCTTCATGTTCAGCTTCTTCTAATGATTTGATAATCTCATCAAGATTAATATCACCATCTTCTGAAAGCTCTTCTGTTGATTCATTCGTTAATTCATCATTTGATTCTTTAGTTGAAACTGAATCAGATGTTGCAGCTTCCATAGCCATTTCGTCTTCATCTTCAGCAGGAACTTCTTCGTCCTCACCTTCTAATTCACGAATAATAGCTTCAAGCTCTAAATCTTCATCTTCTTCGCCTGGCATTTCCTCACCTTCCATGTCTTCAGCATAATGACCTTCATCATAGCTTCCTTCATGGTGTGCTTCTGCTTCTACTTCGTCTTCTTCATGGCCCATTTCAGCAACATCGTCGCCCATGTCCATATCCATATCATCTACCTCTTCTTCTTCGTCTTCATACATATCTTCAGAAATTTTAGTTGACAACATAGATTGTAATTTCGGAGTAAAAGCTTCTTCAAGTGCAAGTTTAGCATTTGCAATAGCAGTTTCACGAACAGCTTTAGCATCAGCGATTGCTTCTTTTAATAAGTCTTTTGACATTATAGTCTCCCGTATATTTTAATTGGAAATAAGGTTATTAGGAACCTTAATAGAAATTTATATTGTAGCTACACTATATAGAGATGTGATAGTGTATTTTGTACACATATAAATATATGAATATATACTAAACATATAAAAAAACCGGAAAAGTTTTTAATTTTTCCGGCTTTTTCTAATTTTATTTGATATCTACACTGGTTTTCCATCTACCATAGTTAACCATGTTCTATCTCCCCACATCTTCACCTCCTTCTTGTGCTGAAGTGCTTGACGTCGCTTTGCATCATTCATTTGCTTGCGACGAGCAGTTGTAGGTTTAGTGTATTCTCTACGAGACTTACACTCTTGTAACTTTCCAGATTCTTTAACCTGACGCTTGAAAACTCTTAAAGCTTTCTCAAAAGCGAATTCAGACGAATCGGGTACTTTAACTCCTAATGAGTTACCAGGATTAATGAAATCTCTTGCTGAGAATCGTTTGCCTGTTCTGCGTCTTTTTTGCATAATTGTAATTTAGTTATTAATACCTTAATATAAGAAAAAGATTTCTAACTACCAACTAGAAGTTAGAATAATCTCCTTTAGCTAATTTAGCCGCTTTTTTCTTTATTTCAAGTGCATAACTAGCTGCAGATTCCTGTCTGTAGCTTCCATACCCACTCTCTTTCTCTTTTTCTGACTCTTTTGAATCACGAACATATCGAGCATAGGATTCTAGCAGTTGACGGATTTGAGCTCCAGCTTGACTAACATCGTAACCAGTATCACCCATTTTTAAATTAGCATATTGATCTAAATCTTGAGCTTTAATTGCGGCTTCTATATCAGCGTTAACTTTCTTAAGAGTTTTTCCGACTAATTCATCGATCTTACCTTTGTTGTTAGCATTGGCTTGTAATATTTTTTTATAGCGAGCTAAATTATCTTTTTTAACCTTACTAGCATCTTTCAATGCTAAAGCACCTTGCTTTTGACTTGCACGATCTGCCACTTTATCTTTAACATCACCTGCTGTTCTCTCGTATTCAACTTGATAAGTTACGTGAGGCATTTCAGACATTCCAGCAACACTACGTGCACCTTTCATATCCATACCAGCTTTTTGGCCACCGGTTCTTGATGGTCTACCTAAACCATTAGTAGTTATATAAGCAACTTTACCACCGTACATCATACCGATCAATTGACCTTTTTTGATACTGTTCTTCCATCCCCATCGACCTGATTCTTTAAAATCAAAATCTTGAGATGCAATGATAAGGTATAAACCTTTTTTACCATAAAGCTGTTTAGGTGATTTATTTACTTTCGTAATATCTGAATCTTGTATTTTATTTAAGTCGATACCTTGTTTAGGTAACGCTTTCATCATAGATTTAACTTCCCATCCTGAGAAGTTAGAGAATATTCTTTTAAGGACAGAAGACCCAAATTTTTCGTTAAGTGGTAAAAGTGTTGTTAGTTTCATTATCGTCTCCGTGCTTGTTTTCTATATTGCTTATATAATCTCAATTCTACTTCTAAGGCACTTACTATATCATCAATTAAATCATACCCACCGCCTTGATACGCTGCTTCAAACCATTGTCTTAAATCCTTTTGCATATCTTTAGATGACCCCCATTTCTGAGCGATATTAGATTTTAATTTCATAGTTGAGTAATCTTCTTGCATTATGGTTTCTAACTTCATAGCTTTTTTGATAGCAGCATCTTTAGAATCCATATACTCATCTTCATCCGGCTCATCAACACCATCGCCATCCATATCACCTTTATCTTTCTCGTTCATGGCTTTCTTTATAGCTTTGTCTTTAGCATCCATGTATTCATCTTCATCTGGTTCATCAACGCCGTCACCATCCATATCACCTTTATCAACTACATCTTGAATATCATAATACTTACCAAGTTTATGACCCATGTCTTCATATACAGATTCTAAACGTTGTTGCATTTGTGACATTTCATGAGCTGTTTTTTCGAATAATTTTACAGAGTTAGCAACTTCTTTCATATCACGCTTAACTGTTACACTATCAAACCAATCATCAGTTTCTTGTAATGCAAGATTTGCAGCACCTGCTGTCATTTCTTTGATAGCGCGAACCATTTCTTTTATTTCATCGGTTTTATAAACTCTTGAGCCGAAATCATTAAATTTAGCAACGGAATCCATAATTCCAGATTTCTCTTCACGCGTCAGCTGACGCATCATCTGCTCTTTTTTACTTTCAAGTAAAATGTTTTTTAATTTCATAATTACTTCTCTCCTGGTAATGCACATTTACATGTTAAATCGCATAACATTTCATTTATTATACCATTCACTTTATTATATTTATTTTGTTTTGATTTATCAATAGATTCATTAATACCTGTAGGTCTCATAAATGCACCGTGTGTAGACGGATTAGATACAAAGTCCCAGCAAACTAACTCAAAGTCATCTTGCACTTCCACAGTACCTTCTGCCATCTGCTTTACTGAACCCATGCCGCGTGAACTAATACCGAGTGTTATATTCATAGCTAATAGTTCTTTTAATATATTACCTGCAGGTGTTGGTAGCACTTCTACCTTGCCTATCAAATCATCACCTTTCCACCACACATCAAGTATATTATGTGAAACATTTGATAAATTAACTACAGATGATTCAGGGTGATCTAATTCACCTAATGCTCTTCGTTGTGCTATCTCTGTTTCTTTATATTTATTAACTTCACGCTCTAATATCTCTCTTGGGTACACCCGCTCGTTTTGATTAGGTGCACCAGCACGTTGAAGCACTCCTGTTACTATTACACGTCCATTATTTGCAGCTTGTGATTCTGCGATCATAGCTGGTGAAACGTGAAATGGTGTATAATCAACTAATAGATTTTTCATCTTATGATTTCTCCCATGTGGTTCGTTTTCTATATAAATCAAAGAAAATACGTGCTAACTCTTTACGAATAACTATACGTATCTTTTGCATATCTTGCGGCGTTACCTCTTCTTGTATTTTCTTTTTTTCTTTCATTAAAATTTCCGTATTTTCTCACTAATTCTCATCATTTTTTCAGATATTTTATTTAAATTACTGCGAGTTGACTTCCAATATGCATTGGAATCAACACCGTCCTCTGTTTTTAATTTTATATTCTGATTGATTATTTGTTCGATTTTATGTAATTTACTATTAATTTCAAATACGGCTTTATTTACTTTACGTTTTGATGACATAGATTCATCTCTCTTATAATCAGTGTATCTAGCTTCGTTAATAAACGATAGTTTTGCCATCTTTTTAAAAGTAGATTCATTAACTTCATCTTCATCATCACTTTTTTTAAAAGCTTTAGGTGTGTTATATACCTCTCCAGCCCCTGTAACGCTCATCTCTTCTATATCTTCTTCCGCTTTACCATATTCAATTATCCATGAATCATCCGTTTCTTCAACACGCTTTATATGCTCTTCTAACATTTCTTCTAATAATTTATTTAACGACATTCTTTAACTCCTTTACTAGGTCATAAGAACGTAATATGGAAATAATATGTTCATCTTTAATATGAGATTCATTAACAACTCTACCTAATTGTTGAACAACCTCTTTAAGTTTAACTTTAACAACATCATCTTTTACACGCTTATTTAATATATTTAAAGCTTTGGTTATAGTTGTAACCTCTTTAACAAGATATTTTTTAAGAGATGAGGTATTAGATATATTATGAATATACTCTTTTAAAAGTGATTTTTGTTTATTATTTAGTTTCCCATACTTATCATTAAACTTTTCTAATAATATCTTGTATGATAATAACCTTAAATCTTTTTCTTGTTTTGAGTATTCAGATATTAATGTATCTTTTTTACTGGTAGTGGTATTTACACCAGTTACATGCTCTACAATACTATTTCTGTGCTTCATAATTAAAGAAGGATTAATAATACTAGCATTGTTATGCATTTCTAACAATTTATAGATTGTTGCATTTATTCTATAATTAGAAACTCGAGATTTAAAAAAGTCCTCAAGATTATAATTTTTCTTTATTTCACGAACAATATTATATTTCTCTTGCTTGAGTTTCTTCCTATTCAGTTTTGAATGCTCTATTAAAACTAAATCAATAAATTTATCAGCTTTAGAATCAGATGTGTATTTTTGAGTTTGTAGAGCTCTATAAAGTTCTAACTCTCTTGATACTGCTGTATCCTTTTTAAAGTATTCTTTAATAATCTTAATTGCAGCTGACTCTTTATTAGATAGGGTATCAGATGTTATTTGACGTGTCAGTAGTTCAAATAGCACTCCTATATTTTTAGTTTTACTGTGTTTTATAGATTTCATAGTTTTTCCTAAATATTATTATGCTCTTATAAATATCAATCATCTAATAAAGATTCATCTTTTATTAAATTATTTTCGTTTAATAGTGATGATTTTTTCATAGTTTGAATTAAAGTGTCATACGACTCTCTAGCTAAAGGGCTACCATTAAATTTATGCTTTATTGTTCTATCTTTATTGCGAGCATCACGATCACGTGTTTCAGAGCCAAGAGGATCTCTACCTCTAATATGATCTTGATTTCCATATTTTATCCCTTCAGGTGGACGTCCAATATCACCTTCTGATTCAAATGAAAAATCATCATCTTCTTCTTGAGGACCTTCTGGTGGGTTAGCTGGATCTTGTCCCTCAGATTCTATTTGCTCTTTTCTAAATACCTGCTTCGTATCTTCAATAACATTAGCGCGTTCTTTTTCAATCTCTTCTTTACTTAAATCAAATATTTTTTCATATATCCAATTTTCTGATAACATTTTATTATCTTTAATACTATCAGCTAAAGAAATCTTTTCACTCCAAAGAGAAATTTTCTCTTGCTGATAAATCATAGATGAATTAGTTAATTCTAAAGAAAATTCAGCTAAATTTTCGTTATCGTAACCTTGAGAATATAAGTGTATAACAGCTATCTTAGTTAACTCACTTACAACAATACGTTGAATTCTCTCAATAGTTCTTGCAAATCTTACATCCTCAGCTGCTAATGTTGCTTTACCTTCTGTAGTTTCATCATATCCTAAGAATGCTTTTGGAATTTTTAAAGCTGCAAACATTCTATTTCTTAAGTATTCGATATCATCAATTCCACCGAACTCCATTCCTGATAATGTATCTATCTCAGTACCGCTTTGACCACCTCTAATAGGCATATAATAATCTTCCATCATATTTTGCATATTAAATTTAAGATTATATTGTCCTGTTTGTGGATCTACATAAGGGACTTTCTTCATCTTATTAATAACTTTTTGCATATAGTTATCAACTTCTGATGGTGGTATATTACCTATATCAATTTTAAATACTCTCTTTTCAGGTGCACGCATAATTCTATGAATCATCATAGCATCTTCCATAAGAGTTAATTGTTTCCAATTCTTCCTAGCTCCTTCTAACATAGATTTACCATAAGGTAAAAAGTTAGCATCAGATAGTAATCTAAAATGACCTACTTCATAATTTTCATATTCTGTTTGTTGTGATTGATTAGGTGTATTACCACCCATTGACATATCATGGATAAATTTTACATAATCTGGTCTTTCCTCATCTGTACCTTCAGCACGTACCATTTCATATGTTGATATAGGTGTAACACCAGTTATACCTAATTTTTCTGTTATATCAAATTTTAAATACTGATCACCATATTTACACATATTTCTAATCCATGGCCATAAGTTAAATTCAATATTTAAAATATCATAAAATAGATTATGTAATACATCGTTAATTTCTTCATTATCACTCTTAATATTTAATACATTACCGTACTCATTCTTCATCGTAGATTCATCAGCATAAATATCTAAAGCTGAAGATATAATTGAATCTTCATCCATTGATTCGTAATCTGTAAATAGAGAGAGTCTTTGAGTTTGAAAATTTTGATATTGATTGTATGAAGTATTAGCAGTGTTTGGTGTATGTAGTTTATTAAACCTATCAACTAACCTATTAGTAGCTAATCTATTATTACCTTGCACTTTATTTACATCGATTACCTTAAGCTTATTTTTCCCTATTTTACGTACAACAGTACTAGTTGAAAATAATCTTTCTAATCTACCAAAAAATGATTTATCTGCCATTTTATTCCTTTATATTAACCACGTTAAATCTTCTTGTTCATCACCTAAATCCATTTTCCATGAATCATGTGTACCTGTTGGTGTGGGGCTATAAACACCATCGTATCCTGTTGAAGACCCCATCATCCCTAATGCCCGTTTATCTAACTCTAAGCCTTGATTACGTAATTTTAATGCAGTATCTCTAACATACATTGCAATAGCAAATGCCATTACAAGATCATCATTATACCCTTGTTGAGCTTCAGGTCGTGAACCTCTCCATATAAATACAAAGAGTTCATCAATTAAACGCTTTGATCGTACATTGACTGCTTTTTCTCTAAAATAAATATCAAGCTTTGAAACCAAAAGCGGTCTTGTTCTACTAGAAGTAGTAAATCCAGGTACCATCTGAGATTTATCTTTCATATCATAACCTTTGCGTAACTGTACTTCAGTATCTACTACGCCTTCATGTTTATAAGTGTAATATAGATTCTTATAACCTCTATCAATAGCAGGTTGAATTGCTGCCCATCCTATATTTGCATTTTCTATAACTAACAACGCTTCATTATATTCTGTAGCAACATTAACTAACATGTTACCAAACTCTTTTACACCTATTTGACTTTTATACTCTGCAACTTGTGTGACAGTTTCTATATCTATAACGTGATATGTTGAGTAATCAGCACCATCACCACGTGCAACATCAGCTA
>MDTC01129144.1_pt1 | contig 15635 bp, 16 predicted proteins | sample 811181 | NCBI WGS metagenome assembly MDTC01 (sample SAMN05326644, study PRJNA326480) | marine metagenome | isolation source: seawater | place: Pacific Ocean: North | collected 2011
AAAACAAGAAGTTTTACCTTATTATAAAGAACCATCATTATATACTGATTATTATTCAAAATTTGATGAATCAAGTAAAACAGATAATGAAAATAATTATTATTCAGATAGTGCTTTTCATTATTTAAATAATTCAATACCCAAGATTAAAACATTAACAGAAATAAAGACATTGAATCCAAAGGAATTTAATAAAAAATACAATAAATTAATGAATGAAAGAAATTATTAATATTGCGTAAATATATATAAAAATATATTTAATTACTATATTATAATCAATAATGTCTTCATTAACCGCATTTACCAACCAACTTGATAATTTTGTTTATTATTTAGAAAATAAATTTCCAGATGAAATGAATATCAAAACTTATCATAACTCTATAAACATGTTAAAAAAAGTAAATCCAAGAAAAATACTTGAATTTTTTAACACATATATTTACATATATAAAGAACAAATAATGTCAAATAATGCGGATTTCTTTTTAGAAAATGATTTTAAAAAAGAATTAAATGAAAATAAAGATTCAATGTTAACAGCGATCCATTTTAAGGATCTATGGAAAAAATCATCTGAAGATACGCATAAACAAATTTTTAGATATTATCAATTATTATGTTTATTAGCTGAGAAATGTTAAGTTTATACTTGCGGATATTTATAATGGAAATAATATTATTTTCGTTATATATGAAATCTTTTTATTTACAACAGTTTGAAGAAAAATTTAAGGAATTAATTAATGAACTTTCAGTAAAATTTCCTGATAAGATTGAAATAGAAGTTTATAAAAGATCATTAAATAAACTTGACTATATTAAAATAGTAAAACATTTTGCAGAACAATTACAACCATACTCTAATTTAGTTTCTGAATCAAATGATGATTTATTTAAAATAGAAAAATTAGAATTTATTGATCAAATTAGTTTTAATGAAATATGGGAATCTGATTTAGGAGAAACTGATAGAAAATCCATCTGGCAATATATACAAATATTATATTTATTAAGTAATTTAATTATTGATAATTCTATTTCTGAAAATAAAACAAATATTAAGGATAATAAACAATGTGATATAGAAAATGGTGAAAATAGTGAATGTACTAATTCAAATGAATCAGTAAGTACAAATAATGAAATACCAAATATAGATGGCGACTTCAGTAAGTCGCAAGAGACCATTAATAAAATGATTGAAACAATGAAAACAAATATAAGTAATACTGACAAAGAACAATTAGATATTAATAATATATCAAAAGAACAAATTGAGAATGCTACAAATGAAGTAAAAAATCGATTTCAATCATCAGATAATGATAATAACATAATGGGAGATATGATAACTGAAATTAATAAAGAATTAAATAATATGGTAGATAATAAAGACGATTCAAATAATAATGATAATAATTCGGAATTTAATCCGCAATTAGATATGATGAGTAAAATGTTAAATATTGATTCTAAGGGATTAGGTGGTATTATGAATATTGCAAATAGAGTTTCACAAAAATTTCAAGATCGTGTTGAAAGTGGTGATTTAAATCCAAATGATTTAATGCAATCTGCTCAATCAATGCTAATGGGTATGCAAAACATGAAATAAAATATTAATAATATATATATATTATTAATTATGACTGATAATACATTTTGGATTGAAAATCCATCTCTTTTATTTGAAAAAGATGAATTAAAGAATTTTGTACCTACAAAAGAAATGACAATAATTCAAAAAATGAATGCAATTACAAGGTTGTGTATTTATGGAATTATATTAGGATATATTTTTAATTTTAGAGATAATATTATGTATATTCTATTTATAATAATAATATTAACTATAATTTCATATAAAATTAGTAATAAACAAAAAAATGAAGATGAAGATATTCATAAATTATTTACTTCACAACAATTAGATTCTTTATCAGATAAATTATCAGATAAATTATCTGAAATATTAGTAGAAAAAAATACACCTATTAATGTTTTAGAAAATTTTAATAAATGTTCTAACAATAATAACTCACCTGATAATTCAAATAATGAAACTCCTATAAATAAAGAAATTAACGATAATATTAAAGTTAGATTAGAATTACCAAATGAAAAAAAAGATAAACTAAATAATGAAAATGCAGTAAAAATTCAGGAAGAATGTAAAAAACCAACAAAAGATAATCCATTAATGAATATTAATATTGGAGATCATCCTGAAAATCCACCAGCTTGTCAATATACATCCGAAATAAAAGAAAATATTAATGATAAATTTAATCATAATTTATATCAAGACGTAGATGATCAATTTGAAAAACATAATTCGCAGAGACAATTTTATACAACACCAAATACATCAATGCCAAATGATCAAACTAAATTTGCAGAATGGCTTTATAAACCAACCCATAAAACATGTAAAGAATCCAGTTTATGTTTAAAAAATGAAGACAAAAGATATTATAAGTAAAGAGTTTATATTTTTGAAAAAAAAATATAAACAACAAATATATGAATAATACACATTGTCGTAATGCTAATAAAAATTATAATTATAATAATGAGGTAATAGATCTAGAAAGTAAATTATTACATAGTGAATATAGCAGAGACAAATATAAGAGAAACTTAAAAACATCTAAATTTATTAATGGTGGTATAATTAATAATATTGCTGCTGATAAAATAGATACAGAAAGTAATTTAAAACATATACCTATTTTAAATCAATCAAAAAAATCATTATTTGAAAATAAATGTTTAAATAGATTTGAAACGTTATATAGAGATATTCAAAATCCAGATATGATAATACCTAAATTTGAGATCGGTATTGGAACAAGACAACAATTTAGCGAAAAAAGCTTAAATAAAAATAAGAATTAAATAAGATTAATTCTAAAATTATATCTTTTTATATTATATATTATATAATTATGGCAGGTCAATGGAATAGAAGAAGTTCAGATAATTGCTCATATCAACAACAAGTTACTGAAAGTACTAAACCAACAGATTACATGTTGTTTAGTGGCGCACATCGTAATTGCGGTTTATGTTGTTCTAAAAATCAATGTTGTTCAGAACAAAATTTGAAAGATGAACAAAGAAAAGTTCAAGGAACTCGCGTGGATATTGAAAGTGATCTTCTAAATATAAAAAAATTAAGTTCAAAATGTAACGATTTAAAACATAAACCACAAGGTGAAGTTCCAGTTAATTGCTTACATAGAAATGAAGCCCCGTGTTATAATTGGTCAAATGGATTACCACGAGTTACTAATACGGGATACCAATTACCAAATAATAATTGTGCAAATAAATAATTTAGTATAATTAAATATAATTTAGTATAATTTATTAATTTACTTTAATAAATTATATTATAATAATATATATATATATATTATAATGGCAGGATTATATTCAAGAGCTAATTATGATTCATGCGCATACAACTCTGCTATAAAACAAAGTACAGGACCCTTAAGTTATATGCTTAATAATTTTGGTATATTACCAACAAATATTAAAAATCAAGGTGTTTCAACAAATTATAATAGTCATGCAATAAATACTTTTAAGTGTGATAATGGAGAAAAAAGCACAATTGAACATCAATTACAAGGTATTAATAGAATAAAAACAAAATGCCCTGAAAAACAATTTCCTAATCAAGATAAATTATGTATTAAAAATAATTTTACAGTATCTAAATTTACTGAAGAATCATCTAGATTAACAAATCCATTATATAACTACCGTGGAATGACAATTAATAGATTTATTAATTTAGGTGTCCGTCCACCTGCAATTTGTCAAAATTATGCTGAAAATACTGTTCTTAACGCAAAAGACAGTTATAAAGCAGCAAGATAAAATATTCAAAATTAATTATAAAATATAATTTAGGTAAATTATATTTTATTTTATTAACATTATATTAATATATAGTATAATGGAAGCTGCCGTTTTAGGAATATTAATACTTAGTGGTATTCATATTAATAATAATACTACTAAAGATAACCCTAAGATTCAGGTAGATAATAATCATATTTTTAAAAATAAAAGTATCTTTAACGCTAATAAAGTAAAAAAATCACAACAGCATATGTATAAAAATGGAATTAAAAGAACTAAAAAATCACAAAATCCAGCACAAAGTAATATAATACCACAAATACGCACTACATTAGATAGTCAAAAAAGAGAACTATTAGAAAAATCCAAACGAGATAATCAACAATATATTAATTCTTTACAAAAATTTGATTCTTTATTAAATCAACAAGATAAAAAAAATGAAGGTAAATATGTAAAAGAATATTTTGAAAATATTAATACTGCAAATAAAAATAATTCTTTTTTTCAGAATAGTTCACAATATAAACTCGATAATGATGTCTCATTTGAAACTAATTTAATGGAGTCAAATGGATTAGATTCTGTTTTTCGAAATAAGAAACTAGATTCTCATAATAATATGGTACCATACTTTGGATCACATATAACACAAAACACTGATGTAAATAGACATTCAACAAGTAAATTAGAAGTTCATACTGGTACTGAACAGTATAAAACACCTAAAAGAGAACAAGAAGCAGCAGCACCTATTAAAGATGTCTCATATGTTAATGGTGCCCCAGTACAAAGAGATATGTCAAATTATATACCTTCATCATACAAACCATTTGAAACATCGGTTGAATCATTACATGTAGGACCCGGTATTGATAAAGGTTATTGTGCATCAGGTAATGATGGATTTCATAATATGTATCAAGCTCAATATAAAACAATTGATGAGTTACGAACTAAATCTAATCCACACAAATCATATGAAGGGGTTGTTATAACTGGTAAAAATCGAAATGATAACAGGACGAGACCTCAACAATTATTTAAAAATCGACCTGAAACAATGCATGAACGTAGTTCAGATAATAACTTTCGTACAACTGGTGCCTATCTTAAAGAAACATTTCAACCAATGGTTAGGCAGACACCTAAAAAATTACAAGGAACTAATGAGTATTCTGGTATTGTTCGTGGTAGCACAAAACAAAATCTATCATATACTGATACATATTACACAGATCCAACAAAACAAGAAAAAGAACATCAAAAACCATCTAATTTATCTGGACCAACTAAATCTACTGTACCTGCACAGGATAAGTTAAGAAATACAGTACGTGAAACAACTGAACATAATAATTATACAGGTACTTTATCAGGAACAAATAAATCTACACTCCATCTACATGATGAAGCTAAAACAACAACAAGACAAACAACACAATATAATGAACATTTTGGTCATTTAAATGGTTCTAATAAATTATATGCTTCATATGAAGATCAAGCAAAAACTACCATTAGACAAACAACACAGTTTAATGATCATACTGGTCAATTATCTGGTTCTAATAAATTCACGGCACATGCACAAGATGAATTTAGAACAACGGGGCGACAAACGACTGAACATAATGATCATACTGGTCAATTATCTGGATCTAACAAATTCACGGCACACGCACAGGATGAATTTAGGACTACGGGAAGACAAACAACTGAACATAATGATCATACTGGTCAATTATCTGGATCAAACAAATTTACTGCACATGCGCAGGATGAATTTAGAACTACTGGAAGACAAACAACTGAACATAATGATCATACTGGTACATTATCTGGATCTAATAAATTTACTGCACATGCACAAGACGAATTTAGAACTACTGGAAGGCAAACAACTGAACATAATGATCATACTGGTCAATTGTCAGCTAATAATAAATTAACAGCACATGCACAGGATGAATTTAGAACTACTGGGCGGCAAACAACACAGTTTAATGATCATACTGGTACATTATCTGGACAACAAAAATTTACAAAACATCTTCAAGATGAATTAAAAATAACTACAAAGGAAACTACCGTAGAATACACACGCGATGGTAATATAAGAGGATATAATAAACATCAATCTGGATTACAGGATGATGTAAGAAATACTCAAAGGCAGGGATTATCTGATAATGAATACATAGGTATTATTGATGGCAAAGAACGAGAAACAATTCGTCTACAGGATGAAGTACGTCCTACACAAAAAGCAATATTATCAGACAATGAATACAAAGGATCTATTAAAGGAAGTAGTAAACATAAATCTCTTTTACAAGATGAAGTAAGAAAAACACAAAAATCAGAATTATCTAATAACGATTATTATGGTGACATTAAAGGCGCTATTAAAGACCGATCTAGATTAGCCGAAGAAAATGCAAATACAAATGAATTAAAAGAAATTATTTCACAAGGACGACTTAATGCATCACAAGGTCCAAAATCACAATTAAAACCTGAATTATACAATCTTAATTTATATAAAAATCAATTAAATCAAGATAAAATATATGATATGAAGAGTATAAGTAATATTTCAAAAGTAACAAATCAAAATCAAATTGGAGAAGTTCATGCAAATGCTAATAAAATTATTAATTCAACTGGATGTAGATTAGATCCATCTTTATATGATGCATATCGAATGAATGAATACACCATTAGAAAAATTTAATAAAATTTAATAATATTTATTATTAAATAATTATTATTAATAATAAAAAAATAGTTTAATTATGAATTTATCTTTGAATAACGTCTTTATTTTCGTAAAATACTTTTTTCATAAATTCATAACTATCTGTTATATCATCTAATGTTTTTGCAGCGGTTATAATAATCTTACCTGTTTGAAAAATTAAAATGGATACTTTTGTTCCAGATTTTGCTATAAATTTACTATTAATACCAACATAAATTACTGGCTGGTATGTAGCTTGCATATGATATTGATTAACTAAGATTTGGTGTAATTTATCACGATCAATGCTAATACCAGTTTGAAATACACTATTTATTAATTCAATATGTGGTTCATCAATAATAAAATCTGTATTATCAATAATTTCTTTTTCCACTATTGTATCATTTACTAACACGTACTTTTCTTTTTTTAACTCAGTTGACATCTTTTCTAATGCTAATTTTGCATTTTCTAAACTTTTACAACCAGTCATTTGAATTTTACCATTTAAAAATAATTTTAAATTAACTGTTTTATCACCAACATTAATAATTATTGTGCACTGATTATAAAAATACTTTTTAGGTTTTTTCCTTTTTTTAGGTTTATTATTATTTTTTTCTAAAGATCTTTCTATAAGATTATTATCTTTATTATATTTTACATATACAATTCCATCTTGAGATAAAGTTAAATATTTACTAAAATTTAGAAGATTTATGTTTGCATTAATATTTGATATTAATGTCATTGTTGCTATAATTGGTTCAGTAGGATTATATGTTTCATTATTTTTTAATGAAATATTCTCAGGTTTATTAATAGATGGATTACTTGTATCATCCATTGTATGATCTGAATTAGTTATCATACTAGATTACAATTATTAATTTAGTCTTCTTTAAATAGGTTATACAAAAATAGAAGACTATTTTAAATAATATATATAATGTATTTAAGTATAACTTCAATTTTTTAAATAATTTTATTCCATCTAGATGTAAATTCAATATTATCATTATTTAAATATGGTACAACAATCATTTCAATTATATCTGAAAATAACCTATTAAACATTGTTTTCATTGTTGAACACCACAATCTTTTATCATTCATAATTACAGGATTATTATGAATATTAACTAAATATACTTTATTAGAATTATCTAATGTAAAATCAAATGAATATAATTGCACACCATTATGTACTATTTTATTTTCAGTTAATATTTTAGTAAATAAATTATTTATTATTTTACTTATAATTGGATAAATAGTATTATATTTATTCCAGTCTGAAAAGTGTAATGCATATGTAGAAATATCATTTTCTGCACTGCTTATTTCAGACATATCATGTATTTTTATATCAGTATTATTATTCTTATAATCTTTTGATGCACAAAAAATGATACCATCTGTATATAGTAATACATTATTTACATTATTTGTATTATCATCATCCATATTTTTATCTTTTGTATTAGATACTAAACAAAACATTTTAATTATAAATTTTCTATTATTAATAAGCATTAAGTCATCTAATTCTTTTTGATAAATAATAATATCTTCTTTATCAACTAAAACAAAATCATCTACTAAATTTGTATTATTATCAAACTTATTTATATTTGTATCAATTTTATATTGACCAGAATTTATATTTTTTATATGCCATATATGATTTTTCTCATCAGACTTAATTTCATTATAATTATTATATATAGTTGGAATATAGTTCGATTCTAATAATGAACTTATAGTTGACATATTCAAAATATGTTCTAATTTTAAACCATAGTGTATATTAGCATTTTCATTATCTGAAAAATTTGTATTTTTTTGACAATGTTTCCATTTATCTAATCCTTCTAATATTTTTTGCAATCCATATAATACATTATTTGAATGAATACTATCAAAATAAAATGTATTAATATTATTATTTGATAAATTATGTATTTTCTTTTTTGATTTTTCAATTACTTCTAAAAATAAATCTGATATTTCTTTTTTAGATGTATCTATAACTAGTTTATCCCATCTATTATTATCTAATATATTATATTTATTAACTTGTAAATTATCATCAGTATCATCTTTCGAATCAGGTTCGTCTTTCGAATCAGGTTCGTCTTTCGAATCAGGTTCGTCTTTCGAATCTTTAACATTTATCATATTATTAATTACTGGTTCAATTAAATCATTGACTAAATCGGTTGTTATTATATTTGATAGAATATTAAAAACTTTGTTTTCTTTTTTATATATACTTAATTGTATTGAACAATTTAATAAATATATATTATCATTTTTAATTCCAAATTCATATTCAAATAATTGGAATTCATTTATATTAGTACTCTTTTTATTAATTGAATTATTTATTGATGATAGGTGTTTTTCAATTTGATCTTTAATATGATTATAATATTTATCATATTTATCTAAATTCTGAAATCGTTCATATTGGTCATTATTATTATAGTAACCATCTTTAAATAAATAAAATTCAGTATAATCTTCATGTCTAAAAATTAGTATGTAACATTTAACTAATATTAAATTATCTATATATGATTGAATAACATAATATTTATCAGATGTTGCATTAGATAAACACTCTGGAATATTTGAATATATTTGAGAATTATTTGGACTATAATCCCACACATCTTTTATAATCCATTGATCATTTGAATTATTTACAGGTTCTTCACTTAACCATTTACTATTAACTAAATAATATGTTGGTGGTAATATATTTCTATTATCATTATTTAAATATAATGTGGAAAAAAATTTGTTTATTAAATGTGTGCAATTATCAATATTATTTACTAAATATGTAGCATTATTTCTATCATTTGACAAATCACATTTACCTCTATTTTTATCAAATTCAACCCATTTAGGAGACGTATTGAGTGTGTTCTTTAATTTTAATATATATTTCTCATTTATAATGTTCTCATTTATATTAAATGATGGCATTATATAATATAATAAGATGTTCTTTTATAAATAAAAATTTTAATTTATTTTTTATATTAATTAAAATTTTCTTATAATCATTTATATGAAAAATATAATAAATAGTATTTTATATAAAATTGATAATTTTATAAATATTAATAGATATAATCTGGAAGTTGGTTCCTATGCAATACAAGGGCGTCGTGATCATATGGAAGATACAAAACGCATCGTTAAAATTAATTTATCTAAAATCACAAATTGTTACTTGATTATATTGTGTGATGGACATTCTGGAAGTAAATGTTCTAAATATGTTGTTAGTATATTACCTAAAATATTAGAAAAAGTTTTGCAAGATCTAAAACCAAATGAGAATTTAAAATATGTTAATAAACTTTTAACAAAAGTTATCCTAAAAATAGATAGTATTTATGAAAAATATAATGATTTAAGTGGAACAACGTGTGTTTTTTCAATATTTTTAGATGATAAATTATATATAGTAAATATAGGTGATTCTAGATGTATTATTAGTAATCTAACAAATAATATTAATTTAGAAACAATCGATCATAAACCAGATCTACCAAAAGAATATCAACGAATCATAAAAAATAATGGAAATATATATAATTTTGATGTTCCGCGAGTATATATAACTGAATTAGTTCATGGATTAGCAATTTCAAGAGTCATTGGTGATATTCACTATAAACAGAAAAATATAGTTATTGCTAATCCTGATATATATGTTCGTCCTAATCTATCCGATAATGAATTTATGGTTTTAGCATCAGATGGTTTATGGGATGTTATGAGTAATTTAGAGGTTACAAAATTTGTAAGTTCTAAAATTAAAAAAATGTCACTAAAAATGATATCCAAAAAATTAGTTGAACACGCATTCCAAAAAGGAAGTATGGATAATATAACAGTTATAATAGTATCAATTTCACAAAAAACTACTTAGATTTTTTTAATAAAAACCAGATTCCTTGTAGATAAGAATCTGCTAAATCATCTTTTTTTGTGTGTGATAAAAAGAATTGTTTTTGAGTATCGTCTGATATCATATATTTACATACCTCAATACTCTCTTTTTTCCGCTGTGTATATTTATTATTTGAAAATAATTCAATCGGAGGACCATCATAAAAACTTAGTTTATTTTTTGCATTAACAAACTGTACATCACTTATATTAGATTCAGTATTCATAAGACCATTCATTATAAAATAACTATAAATTAATACTTGTACAGTTTTAATCATGGGATTCATTAAACATGGTTGATTTTCTATTATAACTTTATTAACATTTAACATTTCAGAATAATTATTTAATGTTTCAAATAAAGTTTGACTAATTTCTTTTATAGAAATTGATTTAACTTTTCTATTTTTTATTTTATTTAATTCAGGTTTTGTATGAGTTTTACAATATCCATTCTTTTTATTATTAACAACTTCGTAAAATGAAGCTTTTGATTTACAAGGAGATCCATTTTTTTTTAAACAACAACAATATATTGTTTCATCAATTAAATTAATTACATTCCAGTTACATATTTTTTTATTTTCATCTAAAATACAGTATGCCAAATTCTTTATTCCAACATCAATTGATAATATTTTATTCATATATAATTATATATATTTAACCAAATTCTTAATATATAAAATATTATATATTATATATAATGAACATTGATCATAGAATCGTTTACGCAACGCATATATTTCTTGTAGCTCCACTGTTATGGTATATTTCTACAAATCGGTACACTGCGGATGACCGTTTATTTACTTTACTTAAAGTATTAGCTGTAATTATTATTGTACATCATGGACAAAAATTATACCAATTACATTCATCAAAAGATAATTTTAATGAATTAAATAATTATATATCTGAAGATGAATTTGATAGTGATGATGATCAATAACTTTTAGTTAACTATAAAATATAATTTTTTATTAAATAATTTCCAATATAACATTATATGAAAACATATAATGTTATAGATGGGTACTTTTCAAAATACATTCATAAATATTTCAAAAATAAACCAGAATGGACAAATAGTAAATCAAAAAATACTACTTTATTTCACACTATAAATCCAAAAACAAAATGTAAAAAATGTGATATTTACAACCATTTAAATGATGTTTCATCAATTGGAAATAAAAGAAAGTTATTTCAAAATATTGAAAATATTTATGGTTACAAACCGACTTATTTACCATATACAATTTTTTTCAAAAAATCAAATTTTGATAAAAATAGAATTACGAATGAATTAAAACAATTTAAATATTGGATAATTAAACCAGAATATTCATTAAGACAAAAAGGAATTAAAATAATACAAAATATAAATGATATTGAAAAAGCATTAGAAAATAGTAAATATCAAAGTTGGATTTTACAAAGATATATACATAAACCATTCTTATATAAGAATAAGAAAACACATCTTAGAGTTTATTTATATATAACTGTTGAAAATGATACTGTATCAGGATATTTATATGATAAAGGTTATTTATATGTTGCTGATTACAAATATAATCTAAATGATTTAAGAAGTGGTACTCAATTAACAACATCTTGTAATAATATTGAATACCCATATATCCTAAATAAATTATTTGGATATAATAGTTATTATACCATTTTTTATCCACAAATTAAAAAAATAGCAGCTGATATTGTTAAAGCAACATATAAGTATTTAAATTGTTCTTCCAAATTATGTTATAATTTAATTGCCCTTGATGTTATTATTGATAAATATAATAAAATATACTTAATGGAGGCAAATGCAAGAATAATCGGAATGGCTGAAGATGATAAACCAGGTAATTGTTTATCTAAGAATCCGTCTTTACAAACACCACGATTCAAAAGTGATTTAATAACAAATTTATTAGATGCAATACTATACAAAAAGAAAAATCAATTGCAAAAAATTATAAAAATAAATAAATCTACTAATAATATTAAAAGATTTAAAACAAGACATTATAAACAAAATAAAATATGTAAATCTAAAAAAGGATGTGGGAGTGGAGTATGTAACATATGGCCAGTTGCATTGATATTGATAGTAATTATAATGGTTTTAAAGAAAAAATTAAATTAATTTATCAAATCCATTAATATGATTTTCTACTGCGTGTGCTTTATCATATAAATCTTGATATATTTTTTGTTTAATTTGGGAATCATCTTTATTTACTGGAAACATATTAGGTCCTTTGTTAATTTCTAGTAATTTTGGATTTAGCTTATGATCTAGTATAACATCAACTCCAAATAATTGAAAAGTTTTAATTTGTGATAATTTATCAAAATTACATATATGGTTTTGTATTGCGGTTGCTAATTTAACCATTATATTCTTTATTTTCTTAAAAACTTGTATATCATCAATATTTTTTTTTAGTAAATACATTCTAAATTGTTCAATAGACAATGGATTTGTATCATATATATGTTTATTAGATAAATAGCTTGTTATATTTGAATTAAAATTTAAATTATTATCATATTTTTGTACTGTATATAGACACTTTCCGGATTTATGTAGATAAATATTTTTTATATTATTATGACATATTACCAACATAAATAATCTTAAATTAAGTTTATATCCATTTACTAAAAATGGATTTTGAATATATTCTTGAATAAGAACAAAATTATTTTTTTTACAATAGTCAATAATATTGTTATTATTTCGCATTAATTTAATACCTAATTTCCTTTGTAAATTTTTTTTTAATATATATGTTTTTTGATTTGAATAATTCTTTTTAAATAATATTATATCAGATGCTACAGTTGGAATATATGTTTCTGGCATAATATTAGATGCTTCATATCTACCATAATAATCTTTTAATATATTCCATAAATTATTTTTACTAGCAATTTTATCTGATCCTGATATACCAAAAATTAATTTATTATTTTTATTTATTAAAAGTTTTGTAATCTCCTTTTCTACAAATTTATAACCACATGGTATATATAAATCCCAATTATTATTATATACACGTTTATAATGGTTATTTATTAAATATTTTTTATGAAGACCACGTGGAGCACGCTGATTGCATATTTTATATGTATAATTTTCGATTAATTTATTACAATTTATAGCTAATATAACAAATAAAAAGATGATAACAATATTTATCATATATCATATAGATTATATAAAAAATATCAAAAAATAATTATATATTATTATTTTTATTAAGTTTTTGATAATATTATTAAGTTTCGTGTAAATATATTTAAAGTTATTTTAAATATATTATGTAACTTAAGAATGTATCTTTTAGAATTAAAAACAGTTCAATCTTCTGCAATACGAGTTTTAATTGAAGCATTAAAAGAAATTCTAACTGATGTAAATATTATATTTGATTCTAGTGGAATGAAAATTATGGCAATGGATTCTGCCCATACAGTATTAGTTTATCTAAAATTAGATGCTAATAAATTTGAATCATTCTTTTGTAAAGAAAAGTATGTAGTCGGGATAAGTATGATTAATTTTTTTAAATTAATTAAAACAATGACTAATAATGATACATTAACTTTATATATTGATGAAGATGATTCTGATAAATTAGGTATTAAAATAGAAAATGGTGATAAAAACTCGATAACAAATTATAAATTAAATTTGATGGATCTAAATGAAGATACATTTGATATTCCACCTACAGTATTTAATTTTGTAATAACAATGCCTTCTGTAGATTTTCAAAAAATATGCAGAGATATGAATAGTTTAGCAGATGTTATAGAAATACAGAGTGTAGGACAACAATTAAGATTTAGTTGTAAAGGTGATTTTGCGGAACAAGAAACAATAATCGGGGAAGCAACAAATGGTATGGTTTTTGTAAAAACAAAAGAGAACTGTGAAGATGAAATTGTTCAAGGATTATTTATGTTAAAGAATTTAGTAATGTTTACAAAATGTACTAATTTATCGAATACAGTTGATATTTATCTTAAAAATAACTATCCATTAGTAATATGTTACAATGTTGGAAGTTTAGGAATACTAAAATTATGTTTAGCTCCAAAAATTTCAGATGAATAAATTATATTATTATTAAATATAATGATTAGTTATTTTTTTAATAAAAATAAAGAAGAATATGATCAAGATTCAGATTCTGAAGATAATAAAGAATCAAGTACAAAAAAAAAGAATATTATTGAAAGATTTTTTTTTGTAATTCAAGAGTATCCAATGATCACTACATTATTTATATGTTCAATTTTATTCACGTATATGTTTGCTGCAAAAAAAACAATGAAAAGATGTATTGACCATAGTATGCAAGGTAATTTAAAGCCAATAGGAGTTAGACCACCACAACAAATGGCACCTTATCAACACATGGCACCACAGCCACAAATGGCTCCTTATCAACATATGGCGCCACAACGACCAATGGCGCCGCAACCACCAATGGCGCCACAACCACCAATGGCGCCGCAACCACCAATGGCGCCGCAACCACAAATAGCAGCACAATCACAAATGAGACCACAACAATAATAAATACTATAAAATATAACGATTTTTAATTAAGAATCGTTATTATATCAAAACCAAATATATTAATTTACTAATATATTATATTCAAATAACATTTTTATATTATTTATATAATATAATGGAAATTACACGAAATTTAATTGAATTAATATCAATTGCTATTATTATAATTTTTTTGAAAAAAAAGACAAATATAAATCATAATGATTTATTAACATTTATATTAATAAATATATTTATATTTGTTGTATACGATTATTTATCGTTGAATAAATCTTGTCAAAAAAATGAGCAGTTTAGTAATTCAGAACCTTGTAATATTAAAGATATTGAAAAAATGTTCAATAATTTTATTTTAAAAAAAGAAAGTCCAATAAAAGAAAATTTTGGTTCAAAGATTGAACATACTAAAGAAGATTTACTTGCCGATGA
>MDTC01262567.1_pt1 | contig 15635 bp, 17 predicted proteins | sample 811181 | NCBI WGS metagenome assembly MDTC01 (sample SAMN05326644, study PRJNA326480) | marine metagenome | isolation source: seawater | place: Pacific Ocean: North | collected 2011
GGGATGACGTAGATCCAAATTACTGCCGTCAAATGTGTATCAATGGTATAGATATGCACTTAAATCAAGTCAAACAGTGCTTTGAGGAACTTGACGAAAAATCATTACAACTTTGGAGATGTGGCAATCGAAATAACTGGCCATCACCGGATGGTTTTGGTTTCTCTTTTTCTGGTTCTCATCCATTGTCAAGTAGTTCAGAAATAAAATTAATAGAAGCATGGGAGATTAGTCGTCCCTGGTTTGTCGACCCTGATGCAGCAAATTTCAGTTTAAACTCCATCCATCCTGATTTTTGGTTTCAAGGAGAGTATGACTTGGTTTACCGATGGAATGGCAAAATCAAAATCGTTGACCTCAAAGCTAGTTTAGGTAAAGGCGACCGTTCAGGGGACTATGTCAAACAATTACGAATGTATGCAATGCTGTGGTGGGCCACGCATGGTAAAGAAGAAATGGTTGATGGACTAGAAGTTTGGTATCTTGGTGCTAATAAAATAAAAATCATTGAAAACCCTAATCAAGATGAATTAGAATCTATGGAAAAAGAACTTAATTCATTATGGAATGAAATAAAGTCAGCAACCATTTCTATAGAGAATTTCCCACCCTCTCCAAGTCCTGTTAGAGGTTTTCTAGAGGGCGGTGTAAAGACAGAACCGCCCAATGAGAAAAGGTGTGATAGATGTGATTGGAATAAAATATGCCCAGGTGGTTCAGGAAGTGATGAATTCCCTGAAGATAAATCATTCAATATACCGGGAAATATTACTCCAATTGAAGTGACTAGGGTTGAAGAATTGAATCCAAGATTGACAATTGTATGTGATGTTTTTTCTGTTTTTGATTCTAAAAATAAGAGGCCAAGTATTACTATTAGTCAAGGTAAGAGTATGGCTAAAATCGACATATTAGTGGACAAGCATCAAGATGGCCGAATGCCATGGCCAGAACAAATCTCCAAGGGGGATAAAATTCTGGTCGAGGATGCTGTTGTGACCGTAAATTGGAAAGGTGAATTAGTTTTGAAAATTGACCCTCTAGGCTTTATTTCCAAAACGGATAAAGAAATTATTGATCATTCTGACCTTATGGAATTTAGAGCGAGATGGAATATTGTTGGAAAATTGATTTATAAATTTGATAAAAGAGGAGTAGGGCGTAATGGTAAACAATGGCACAGAAAGGGAATTATGATGATGGACCCTTCCGGCTCAATTAAGATCTCTGGATGGGCAAATGACTGGGGGACACAGTATGATATGTCTCAAGTTGGAGATTTGGTATTGATTGCTAATACTGGAATCGATGCATGGGCGACACAGGTCAGAGGAGATATTTCACGTAATTCGAAAATTCAAATTATTTCATCCACCAGATGAGACAGTGATAACATTCAAAGTCACGTCAGACTTGATAATCGTCGAATGCGGCAGAATATTTTCTTCAAAGGAAACAATTACAGTAGATGGTTGAATTTTAGCTTTAGTTAGAGCTTCTCTTATCGATAAACTCTGTTCGAAATCTACAGTTGTATCATGGTCTCTGCCGACAAAATGAATCTGCATGATTAAGCGTTATAGCACCATACTTATCATGGTGGCGCTGAAGCGACATCTACTGCCGAGATCGCATAGCCCGGTATTGCGGTGGATTCGAAATCCACTGTCTTCGGACACGGGAGTTCAAATCTCTCTCTCGGCGCCTTTTTCACATGTAAAAGGCGTCAGGTGATTCTGTAAGTTCCGATAAATGGTCACTGGTTTGTTTAGGTGCCATCGATTCTAGTTTCTTAGATAACTTCTCTTTAGCATCCTTTGGTAAAGCAACTCCAAGTCCAAACCATTTGTCTAATGATTCTAGTAATCTTTGAGATGCGTGAATATCTCCACTAGACCCAACAGTAGTTGCAATCGCACATGCTGAATTTATTCCAAACAAAGGCCCATAGGATGATAGAAGAGCAGCCATCCCAATTGCTCCAGAACTTGGTTCATCTCTTCTAACATCAGCGCTCATAGACTCCAATTCAACTCTAAAACTAGAACTACTTGGTACTATGAAAGTTTCTTTACGAGTAGCAACATCTACCATTCCAGCCAAAACAATCAAATTTTCTACATTTTCAGACTTCAAAAATTCCATAATCTCTCTTGCCATTGCGCCTTGATTTTGAGGTTCTAATGGTTGAGAGTTTCCAACTATGGTTATCAATCTAACTCCTGTAATTGATTCTATAGACCTAAGAGATAGATGTGGTGGCGATAAAAGTCCATCTTCATCTAGTGTTGCAAGCGGGGGTAAGGCTGTATGATGCAATCTAGCAATTTCTTCCGCTTCATTTATTTCATTTAGTGCATCCAATGAGGCTTTACCAATATTTCCAACACCAGGTAATGCAATCAATGCCAGAGCATTATCTCCAACAGTAGTATTTACACCCCTCCACTCCACTAGTAAACTCATTATTTACTCAACGTAACTTTACGAAGTATAATGTTTGACATTGAATAATAAGAAATTGTTCGATTTCTAACAGTGAGAAAAGTTTCCAATTATTCTTCCTCATAAGTTTTCACTGAATCTTTTTTCATCTCTTCTAGTGAATTTAGTGAAGGTAATTTATCAGCCCACTCTTTGGAACCGACATCGTACATTTTTCTTCTAATTGATGCCCTGTGATCTTCTGGTGACCATTTGATAGGTGCTGCAGCTTGTGCTGTACCACCACATTTTGGACATGTTGTTGACAAAGTCCAAGCCTGACAATCTAAGCATTGCTGTAGAATTTGGCGTGCCATGTATTGGCCTATGCGTCTTTACTTATGATAAAGTTGGTAATCATTCTCTAAAGGCGGATGCTTCCCCGCCATTGGCTAGAACGTGATCGACTGCTGTCTTGGATACGTTAATCCAAAGATCTTCTGCAGTTTTGAAGTCTGGTGCCTTAAGTTCAATTCTGTAATCTGGTGCTCCATTATAGTAGCATGCAACAATTATTTCTTCTTCCTCAGATGAAAATTCCTCAGCAGCAATCAGTGCATCTCGAATTACGCTAATCCCATTCGGAGTGTTTATGCTGAGTGTCAAAGTTCCTCTTATTTCAACAAAAGGAGGAATTATATTTTCAACTGCGATTTCAATGAAATCTTTTAGCCAATCACCTTCAAACCCTGCATCGGTTAGAGCAGTCTCATTTGTTGCCGCTTCTTCGAAAGAACTGTATAGAGTCCCAAAAGAATTTATTAGGTCCTCAGAATTCAAATTTTTCGTTTCCTCATCCCAACCAACTTTTTCAGCTAGTACTTTGAAAAGTTGAACCGACCTTTGTTCATTCTTCCATTCTTGAAGTCTATCTCTTCTTCTTTCTTCAGAAACTGACTTTAGTGATAGTTCCAACGAAGAACCATCTTTCCTTGTACGCATTACTTTACAGATAAGGCGTTGACCATCACGAACGAATGCTCGAATATTTTTTACCCATCCGCTGGCGACTTCACCAATGAAAATAAATCCTTCAAGACCAGGAAATTCATCAAAGTCGACATAAACTCCGTTTTGTTTAACAGATTTTACAGTAACAACAACCAATTCACCTTCTTCAGGAGGATTGATGTTTTCTTCCTTGACCATGGAGGCTTAGCCTCCTCATTCAAGGGCTTCAATAATATTACATCCAATGAGGTCAGCCTTTCCTCCGGATGGTGCTGTTAGGGTTGCTCCACAAACAGAGCAAGATACTACACTGGTAGCCCTTGAGAAAATTACGACTTCTGCACCGCAGTCTCTGCAGGATACTTTTAGAAAATTACTAGCCATAAAATCACATCACTTGTCCACTAATTCAAATTTCTTTGCTCTCTTACATGGAGCGTAATGAGCCTTTCCAGTCTCAGTACATCTAAATAGAATATTAACTCTCTTTGTTGGCTTTTCTCTGCCATCAGGTTTAGGACGTGGGAAACCACGGTATCCTGCCATAACCTTACGGAATCTTCTCTGACCCCACTTTAATTCAGAAGCACGTCGCTTCTTGACACGCTCAACGGTATGCATGGTGTGCTTACCAGCAGATGGGCTATAACGCTTGATTTGACGTGGCATCTTAACCATAGTAACACCTTGAGCGTTCGAGCCACAAGAGTCGGGTATTTAGAAACTCCGCATATTGAAGGGTATAAAAAACGAGCAACTGCGATATGAAAGAGGGGATGAAGTAATTAATATCGATGCTTAGGGCACAGTATGGATGAAATGACGAATGCCGTGGTATTTTTTTGGCTTCCTCTATCCATGATAGCATTAGGTGTATGGATTTCTCTTTCTTCAAAAGATAATCTAAGAACTAATATTGGTAGAATTATTGCTGCTATAGGTCTTGTTTTAGTATGTGCAAGTCCTTGGACTGTACCTTCATCTCCCTCTTCTTCAATAGGTCATTTGATCGGTTTCATTTTAGGGCCGTCAATTCTTTTGCTTATCGGAATCTACCTGTTAGTATTCTCTGGAAATGTACCAATAGGGAAATTGCCTACAAGCGATAGAAAGTTAGGAATGTTTTGTATTACTTTTAGTACGGTATGGTTTTGTCTAATGCAATGGGGAGATTTGACTCCAATGTATGATGGTGGAGTAGTGAATCGTTTTTGGTTAATTTTCTTTCCAACGTTGGTCTTGATGATTTGCTGTTTATCTTCCGTCCTTTCCATTTCAATGATGATGATTGGTGAAGAAAGACAGAGAGAATCTAGTATAATGAGATTAATTTCTGTAATATCCATGACTTTGATAATTTGCGGCCTTGCCATAGATGGTAAAAATACTTCTTCAGAATTATTTTCGACATACTTCTGGCTTTCAGTATCTGATTTATTTGGTATCCTTGTAGGTACATCTCTATCGATTTTCATATTTGGTTTTGTAATTTACCTCTATGAAAGTTCTATTGGTGAACCTAATTCTGTTCCACCGCCAACAAAGGACGAGTTATCACAAGCATCGGAAAAGATCGCCAATAATATAGGGGGTGTGGAAAGTGAGTGAAGTAAAACAGACTCTCAATCTCAAGATTCTATTTATGTCATTCTTATTACCAATCATTGTTATTTGGATTATAGATTCAACTTTGAAAGGCGATTTCTCTAGTTTTGATACCAGTGATTCTTTCACCAGGTTTGCTAATGCAATTTTGACATCATATACTCTCGGCTCATTAGTTCTTCTTGGCAATCTATTCTTCTATGCAGATTCAAGAAAGCGTCCTTTAGCACCTTTATTTGGAATGGTTTTAGCAGTTTTAATCGGTATTTTAGCGACATTGGTTTTGATTGGAATGGGTCCAATGCTACTAGAGGCCAATGGTTCAGTAATAGCTCAAACAGTTTACAATATAGGTCACACTATAGTTTCATTCCTCGCTATTTCATTAGCAGTGGCAGTATGTATAGGTTCTATGTTTGCAACTCTAACCAATGGTAAAAAGAGAAAAATTTTCCATGAAGAAGAATAAATGATTATTTTTTTCTATCCGCTTATTTCATAAGGGGGAGGTCGGTGGGGCGTTTGTCGTGGTGATTATATGTCAAAGGGAACACCTTCAATGGGACGTCGTCAAAAGACTACACACATTAGATGTAGAAGGTGTGGAAGAAATTCTTACCACAAGCAAAAAAGCGTATGCGCAGCGTGTGGATACGGTGCAACCAGCAAAATGCGTAAGTACAGCTGGTCAAAGAAATCTCACCGACCTAAGGCGTGAGACTTCTTGACTCCTAAGGGCAATTTATACCTACATCCTACTGTTACATTGAATGAGGCAGGGCCATGTGCGGCATAATGGGAGTTGTTGGACGCACCGACGTCCATGTCAATCAACTAATTTATGATGGCCTTACTGTGTTACAGCATAGAGGTCAAGATGCAGCTGGAATAATGACTGATTTTGAAGGACAATTTCGTTTGAGGAAATCCAATGGTTTGGTTTCTGATATATTCTATACAAGGCACATGCAAAGGTTGGAAGGGCACATAGGTTTAGGCCATGTTAGGTATCCAACCGCAGGCTCTTCTTCAAAGGCAGAAGCGCAACCATTCTATGTCAATTCACCTTATGGCTTGTCAATTGCTCATAATGGAAATTTAACCAATGCTGAAGAATTAAGAAAGAATCTTCTGGACTCATATTTTAGGCATATGAATACAAAGAGCGACTCCGAAATATTGCTAAATGTATTAGCAGTAGAATTATCAGAGCGTTCAAATGGAATTTCAATCGGTGGAGAACCACACTTAGATGTTGAAATCGTATTTGGTGCAATAGAAGCATTAAACAGCAAAGTTGAGGGAGGATATTCTTGCGTATCACTAATTTCTGGATATGGATTATTAGCATTTAGAGATCCAAATGGAATTCGTCCACTAGTCTTTGGTAAGAGAGAAATCGAAGGTCAATCCGAATGGATAGTCGCTAGTGAATCAGTTGCAATTACTGCATTAGGGTTTGAAGTTGTTAGGGATGTTGAACCGGGTGAAGCAGTTTTTATTTCCTCTTCAGGCCATCTATTCACTCGTAAGTGTTCGGAGCCAAAAGTTCACTCTCCATGTATTTTCGAGTATGTTTATTTCGCTAGACCAGATTCAGTAATCGATGGAATTTCAGTATATAATGCTAGGTTAAATCAAGGTAAAAAATTAGCAGAAAGAATACTAGAACAATGGCCTGACCATGACATAGATGCAGTAATTCCAGTTCCTGATTCAGGAAGAATTGCGGCATTACAAATGGCGAACTCTCTAAATGTGCCTTACAGGGAAGGATTTGTCAAGAACAGATATGTTGGACGTACCTTCATTATGCCAGGGCAAGCTCTACGTGAAAAGTCAGTTCGTAGGAAACTAAATGCTATTGAGCACGAATTTTCCGGTAAAAATATTCTTCTAGTCGATGATTCAATTGTAAGAGGAACTACAAGTCAGCAAATTATTGAAATGGCTAGAGATGTAGGTGCAAAGAAGGTTTATTTTGCTTCAGCAGCACCTCCAGTACGATATCCTAACGTATATGGAATAGATATGCCTGCAGCTAACGAGTTTATCGCAAACGGCCGTTCTATAGAGGAAATTAATGAAAAAATAGGCAGTGATAAATTATTTTATCAAACACTTGATGATTTAGTAGAATCAATACTTTTGGATACTGATTTAGAAATGGAATTCGACTCTAGTTGCTTTGATGGTAAATATGTTACAGGAAACATAACAGAAGCCTATCTAAAGAAATTACATGATAAAAGAAATGATACTGCTAAGCAAGAAGACATGGAAGAAGATCAAATTCTGGATTTACATAATGATTCAGCGTGAGTGATTCGATGTCGTTAAATTCTTGGATTCTACGTTTTGGAGAACTAGGATTGAAATCAAATTCAGTAAGGAAATCCTTTCAACGTTCTTTACGAAAAAACATGCTTGAATTGGCCCAAAATAGTAAGATAACTCTATTTCATCATGTAAATGGTCCTCAAGACCATGTGTCATCGAGCGATTCAATAGAGCAAGTTGAAGATTTATTATCAAGAGTAATTGGCGTGGTGGCAATAGACCGTATCGTTAAACTGGAATGTGGATTAAACCCCGAATCTATTGCAGAAGACGTGATTAAAAATTCTGATAATTTTGGTCAAAAGAGAACATTTGGAGTCCGTGTGAAGCGTGTTGCTAAAACAGGAAACATAAATTCAAGAGAGTATGAACGTAGAATTGGGGCTAAAATGATTAGTTTAGACCCTGAATTATCAGTTAATCTAACCGACCCAGATGAATGGATTAAATTAATTGTTGATAATGATGAACTATTCCAAATAAAGTACAGAATTCAAACAGGAGGAGGTCTTCCTCCAGGCGTCCAAGGTGATGTGTTAATACAAATTAATTCTGAAGAATTAATGCTTGAAGCATTTCTTGTAATGAGGCGAGGTGTTAGATTAATTCCTGTTCTTGATTCCAATCCAGATTATATTGAGAAACTATCAAGTTACGACCCTTTCATCGGTAAAAGAACATTGGAGCATGAGATGAGAGGACACGCCTTTGAAAGACCTGCATGGGGGATAATGGGCCTTACATTAAAGGAAGCAGAACCTTTCATTGGCCAGAGGGCTGAAGCAGTAAAGACGACTCCAATTTCGACCTTGTCTCCACTTGATGGATGGACTCAAGATGAGATTAGAAATTTATTACTACATTTCAATGATCCATCAAAAAATACCATTCATCCTGATTTAGTAAGTTGGATAAATTAGACTGTCAATACATAGTCAATTTAATGGTATAAGGCAAACAGGAATAATCATGCTAAGTAGAGAAGTTGTTGTGGCATTTCGTCCACAGGCAAGGATTTCTGCTTTGGCTTTATCTCCAAATGGCAAGATTACAGTTTGGTCGGAGATAAATGGACTGGTTTGTATATCGAACAAACCAGTTGATAAAATCGGTGAAGATTTACTATTTTGGAAATCAGAAGGTAAGGTTACTGGATTATCTGTTTCCAACGATAAAATATTTGTTTTAGATGAGTTCTTTGGACTAGTATGCTTAAATTCATCTGGAGAAGTTATATGGAAGTCTGAAATTAAAGGAGGAGGTTTCTCTTTAATTGAACTTGATGACAGGTTCGCGATTATAGATTCTCTAGGTAGGTTACATTTTGTCCTCATGGATGGAGAAATTATTGACTTAGGTAGTAAATATAACTCGGTTGTAAAGTTTGAAAAAATAGAAAACTATCTTATCACTGCTCATGAGAATGGAGAGGTCAGAGCTATTTTGGATGGTGAAACCGTATGGCAACGCCCTTCACGCGGGGAATTAGGTGAATCTATTACTTCAATAGGTTCGACAAGTAATGGTAATTTGATTATCGGCCGAGAAGGATATGCATTGGTTCCAGGAGAAGAAGAGGCTCTAGAACTAGAAATCTGGGATGTATCAAATAATAAATTGATTAGAAGAATTGATATCAATTCAAGACTGATGGTTTCAACAAATTCAGATAGAGGTGCTATTTTTGGTTTTGATGATGGTAAAGTGATGGAATTAGAAACGGGATCGAATGGTGAATTCGTTCAAGATATGTCAGTATTATTTGATTGTAAATATCCGATTAAAAGTTTAATTTTCCACTCAGAACAAATCATATGTTCTGCATGGTTCTTCATTTTTGGCTATAACTCGAATGGAGATTTATGGAAAGTGGAACACCAAGGGATGCCAGAACATATTCAAATTTCAAATGATGGTCAGACCTGTATTTTCGCAGGTGAAGACCAAAATGATTGGACAGAATCAGAACCTATAGGGAAAATTTCTCTCAAAGATAATTTGATTGAAATAGATGAATCAGAACTACCTTCTTGGTTTAATCAGGTACAAGAAGTCACACAGTTAACCTCTGAAGAGTTATATTCTGGTGAGCAAATTTCTCAACATTTGACAAAAGAAGAAGCCAAACAGTGGGAAGAAACAGAATTAACAACTAGTTCAGAATCTATAGATGAACTCATTGGGGCATTAAAAATAGATAATATCGTCGAAGATAAATCATCAATACAAGGAACTATGGATATTGATACAGATGAACTATTATCTCAATTGGATGATGCCATCGAAAATATGGCTATGATACCTGAAGAATCTATTTTAGATGAACTTAACAAGTCTATTGAAGAAACAGAAATACCTGTTGCTAATGCAGGTGGAGACCAGAGAATAACAGCACAAGAAGATGGCACTGCAGTAGTAACTTTAGATGGGACTACAAGTTATGATCCTCAAGAAAGGATAAGAGCATGGTCATGGGTAGATTCTACTGGTAGAGAAATTTCTGATATTGCTAAACTTAAAGTTAAACTTAATATTGGCAGATATCAATTCGAGTTACGGATTTGTGATGTAGATGGTAATTGGAATAGTGATAATACTACAATTATCATAGAAAAGTAGGGTATTATTATGGCACTTGAATCACCTTGGATTGAATCATTTATGGTTGGAGATTTACAAATGAGATGCTCTGTAGTAACTGATTTGTCTACAGGTGATACAATAATTATTGATGGCGGAGGAGAGTCTGAAAGAATAATTTCTTGGATTGAAGAATTTCAAGGCACAGGGCCAAACTGGTCTACAGGTCCACAAAATGCTGAAGAAATGCATGAATATGGAATATCAAATAGAAAAGTAGTGGCGCTTGTTAATACTCATGCACATTATGACCACAGTGGACACATACCCTATTTATTGGAAAGATATGATGTGAATTGGTATTTGCATGAGGATGATTACTTTTTACAATCTTTAGCCAAGGTATCAGGCGCTAGACGTGGAATAAATCTTCCAGAACCAGCAACAGCAACCCATAAAATATCTGATGAACAGTTACTTGAGTTTGGAAATATTAATTTGAAGATTCTTCATACACCTGGTCACACCTTGGGTGGTTGTTGTTTATTGCTTGACATTTCAGATGGCCCAGACCACCTTTTTGTTGGAGATACTTTGTTTGCTGGTTCGGTAGGGAGAACTGATTTACCTAATACTGGTGGTGATTTTGAGGTTTTATCTAACTCGATAAAGACCAAATTATGGCCTCTTGATCCAGATACTATTGTACATCCAGGGCACGGGCCACTTACTTCTATTGGAATCGAGAAACAAACCAATCCATATGTTGGTCAATCTGGCCAAAACACTGGTGGTTTTATTGGAAAATATATGTGATTACATCATTGCAGATAGACTTGATTGAAGAACCGGAAGTGCTTCTTCCCAAGTTGCAACAATTCCATAATCAGCATGTTGGAAAATTGGTGCATCTGCATCTTTGTTTATTGCAACGATATACTTTGATGATCTCATTCCTGCTAAGTGTTGAATTGCTCCAGAAATTCCAACTGCAATGTATAGATTAGGATTTACAGTTTTTCCAGTTTGTCCTACTTGCATCGAGTGAGGTATGTCATCCCAAGTATCAACCGCAGCTCTTGATGCCCCGACTGCAGCACCCAAGGTGTCAGCAATTTGTTCTAAATGACTGAAGTTATCTGGAGAACCCATCCCTCTTCCTCCCGAAATAATGATGTTTGCCTCTGATACATCCAATCTTTGAGATGCTCTAGAAATTAACTCTTTTACTGCAGTTGCTACGTTTCCAGATGCATCGATTACAGAAACTTCTGCAGAACCGCCATCTGGTGAAGAATCAAACACATTTTGTCTAACGCTAACAACAGTATTTCCTGACACAGAAACTGTCTGCATTGCTTTACCCGAATATACTGGCGATGTTAGTTGACCATCTTGGATAGATACCACATCTTGAACTACTGAGAGTTTCCTTCTAGCCGCTAATCTTGCTGCTAAGTCCTTTGATTGAGGGCTTGCTGAAGTGATAATTGTACCTTCAGGAGTTACTGAATCTATTGCCGATGCCCAACCAGATGCATCATAACTTGTAAAAATTTCAGATTTTGCAACAATTACCTTTGTGACACCAGAAGTCGAACTTATCGAATCTGCTACCGAAGAATCGGTACATGGTACAACCACAGTACAAGAATCCCCTAGCATTTGTGCTGCTGAGACTAACTCTTTAGTTGTTGAATGAATACTTCCTTTGTTTAATTCTGCTATTACTATTGTATTTGTCATATTTTCACCTCAAATAATGTTTGCTTCATCTCTAAGCAATTTAGCCACTTCAGAAGCGGATTGGCCACCTTCATACATTTTACCTTCAGGCTTGGCTGGAGGTAGGCTTTGATTTACAATGCTAACCGATGATGTAGGAATCTCACAACTCCTAACATCGACTTGAGCTCTTTTTGCTTGCATGATCCCCTTGACATTTGGCTTTCTAACCTTTGTATTTCCTTTATCACAAGTAATTACTGCAGGTAGTGGTACCTCAATAACGGCATTTCCATCATTTAGAGGGGCGACAACAGTAAAGCCTCCTTCGCTATTTGATTCGGTTATGTTGGAAACAGATGCCCAGCCAAGATGTTCTGCTATTCCAGGTCCGGTTGAACCTGCGCCAGTATCAGCAGCGGACTTGCCACAGTATACCACTTCGAACCCACTTTCTGAAATCATAGAACTTAGGATTGATTGAAGGGCGTTTGAATCTAAATATGAATCGCAATCAATTCTAACAATTTCGTCTACCCCAATCGCTTTCGCATCTTTGAGTACTTTTTCTGCACTCGGTCCGCCCACTGTAATAGCGGTAACAGTACCACCGGCAGATTCCTTGTGTCGCAAGGCGTTTTCTACTGCAAATTCATCATATGGACTCATGACCATTTTGACACTTGAAAGGTCGACTGAATCTCCGGATATTACTATTTTTGAATTAGTATCTGGCACTTGCTTAACTAGAACTGCAATTTTTGTCACATTAACACCTACGCTGATGATTGGTCGTAAGGAAATCAATTGATGAACATTGTTATTGAAGAAATTATCATTATAGATAGAAATCTTTGAAAACCGCCGCTTATGACAAGAATTTCCATGTCACAAATTAAACCCACAGAACCAGACATTGAGGCCCAAGAGATACTAAATGCTTGGAGATTAATTTTTGAAGAGAAGTATGGTTCTGAACTAGATCGTTTTTCATTATGTGAAGAAGATGTTTTTGGATTTGAAGTTCAATGGAATTACCTCAAGAACACTCCTCTACACTCTATTTTCCCAAACAATCCGACCAAATGTCTTGAATTGGGTAATCAAGTCATTAGAGAACAATTTCAAACACGTAACTCTAGGACACGTCCTGTGATAAGAATTAATGGATTCGATGAAGAATTTTCATATCAACTTGAGGATGTAAGAACTAGGGATAGAGGTAGGTTGCTATCTTTCAATTGTATCGTCACTAATTTAGACACTCCTATGGGTTGGCTTAAGAAGTCTGAGTATATCTGTAATGATTGTGAAACTACTTGGTCGATTAGACAATCTTTAGCAAGAGAAAGAGAGCGCTCTATTCATTGTTCAGTGTGTGCAGATACCTACTACAAGGAAATGAAAAGAACAGATGGAAAGGCAAAAATTCCTCCGCCGACAAATATCTCGATGATAGTTGAGGGTAATGTATACGAAGATATTCAGTATATCGAATTGACATGCCCAATAATGCTTACAAAACATGCAGAAGATGAAAATAAGAATCCTTTATTCCATTATCTAGCGGTAATAAATGATGAATATGTTGGTGATTTATCTCTTAATCAAGAGGTCACAGTCAATGCTTGGGTCGAGTTAGATCATCTACCAAATCGTGACTTTGCAATGGATACAAGAAGGGTTTTCATATTCAAAGTACACAGTATAGAGCCAGGATTTAAGAAATAATTATTTCAATAATTGATTCACTGCATCTAGCCTTTCAGGGTTTTCTTCAAAGAATTTAGCCACTTCATGTAGCCCTCTATAGATTCCATCGGCAACTCCCAACTTTGCGTCTAGTGGATGAATCTCTCCACTTTGAACCGCTTTCTTGAAAGAAACCAAATCCTTCCATGTTGAAGGCTCGCCGAATTTAGGATTTGGAGTGACCCTTATTTCTCCCCATTCAGGAAGTACTACATGCTCTGCTAATTCGTAAACAGGTGAAGAATCATCTTCAGGATTTAGATAAGCATGCTTTTGCATCTTTTTCCTCAATTGCTTTTCAGTATCATGGATTAATATTGCACCGGATGGGTCAGATTTACTCATTTTATGGTCAAAACTTTCCATCCTTGCCCCAGTAGATTTTAGTGAAGAAATAATTGTGGTATGAAGACATGTTGCCTTTTTCCATCCCCATTTACTTGCAACATCTCTCATAAACATGTGAGCCTTTCTTTGGTCCATTCCACCAATAGCGATGTCGATATCTAATTCGAATATATCTGATGCTTGCATTGCAGGATAATAGAATTTGGATAAGTCGTGATCTGATGAGGCTTCATCTCTTCCCATAATGGTGAAAGTTTTTCTCACCATTGCAAGAGTTGCACCTTTCGAACATCTTAGTACTCGAGCCCAGTAATTTCCGGAATTCATCAAGGTTGAAGCCCAAAAGAATCTCAGTTGTCCTGGTCCATCTCCCTCTTCAGGATGTCCTAGTAAGGCTCTGAAGGTATCTTCCATATACTCCGCAGTAACTTGTATATCTTCCATCTTACCATTGAATTTATCATTTATCCATGCATGCCAATCAGCAAGGAAAATTAGAACATTTACATTAGCATCAAGCATTCTCTTAAGTTGTAAAGCAAGAACCTTCCATCCAATATGTGCTTTCCCAGATGGTTCAAATCCAACATAACATCTGATGGTTCCATCTCCACCAATACTTGTACCATCTGCAACACAGTCAACTAAGTGATCTATTCCAACAGTCTCTTCGACTCCACCGACAATTGATGCAATTTTATTTCTCTGTTCCTGATTTAATTCCATCAAGCGTGGACATCTTTCCTCAAAGGGTGCGAGGATAGTGTCTACGTTCATAGAAATCACATTCAGAATAAGTCATTCAATTTCTTGACTCTTCCTTCGGAAGGAGCCTCTCCATTTTCGATCATTGTTTCCAAATCTGCAATCATCTTATTTGCAGTATCGATTTTTTCTTGAGTAATTGATGTGGCCATTTGCATAGATTTGTGAGCCATCTTAATTGCAGATCTAGCTTTAGAAAATTTCTTTGCTTCCTCTTTAGCCTTGTCACCACGTTGCTTTGGACTATAACCTGTAGCGAGATCTAAGAATCCAGACCATCTTTTTCTTGACTCCATTGCTAATTCTCTTCCATTATCAGAAGATAAGAATTCTCCAAGTTCTGGACCCTTTAGCTGGACGACGTCCATGGATAATTTGCCATCGCCATCATAGTGGCCACTTACTTTTGTTAATATTCCAAAAGAGCCAGTAAATTTACCATCAGCATCAGCATTAATATTTTCGAAATATTCGGTTGCCAATTTAGCAAGACCAGCATTTCCACCAATCGACTTTTCTAATCCACGTTTAACTGCAAACTTCTCCATAAGGCGAGGCAAAACTCCATTGAACATAAGGCTCACCGTCAAAAAGTGATATTTTTTTAATTTTAATTCAAGATAGATTGTGCGAAGAGGTTTTGTTTAATCGCTAAGTGGACACATTATGCGAGACAAATTAATTTTTGTTTTTTCTTGTCTTTTGATTTTGATGATTCCTTCAACTATTGCTTCAAATTCAGTAGTAGAATTGGAGGTTGAAGAATCACTTTCTGATTCAGATGTGGGTATCTTGGCAGGCGCACTTTCTCCTAATGGAGAATCTGTTCTTATCGTTGGTTTGGATGGCTATGCTAGAGAGATTTCTGCTTTACAAGCGGGTGATAGAACCAAAGATGTTGAGTTGAATACTGCTCGTACAGTTTCTCTAAATGATGTGTCTTGGCATCCAAGAGGACAAGCAGCCCTTATTGCTGGAGATACAGGAGTCGCACTAAGGTATGAAACTTCTAACCATGGTGTGACCCTAGTCAATGGAACCGGGGAAATAATCGGAAGAGATTTGAGTACTGTAGAATGGCGTCA
>MDTC01139879.1_pt1 | contig 15630 bp, 14 predicted proteins | sample 811181 | NCBI WGS metagenome assembly MDTC01 (sample SAMN05326644, study PRJNA326480) | marine metagenome | isolation source: seawater | place: Pacific Ocean: North | collected 2011
GGGTTTGGGGTTTTAAGGGCAAACCCAAACATAAAGGGTCAAGGGGGAGAAGGCTTTTCCACCAATGAATCACAATATATTAACGATAGCGGTTTGGTGTCTGCGGTTAACATACCGTTTGCGGCGGGAGTAAAAATAAAGACAGCAAAGAAAGTAACCATAGGTTTAGAGGCTAGCTATAGAATGGCTTTCACCGATAGGTTAGACAATTACATACGCCAACAAAACGATCATTTTATATTTTTACAAACCCAAGTGTCATATGTTTTTTGCAGGGGTGTGGATGGGGGGAGGAATAAAGAGGTGCGCTGCCCAACATATTAATAAAAGCTAAAGCAAAAACAATAAGACCCACCGCCGTGGCGACGTGGAAAACTTTTACTAAAAAGCCCTGTTTGTCTAATGGTTTTTTAGAATGTTTTTTAGTACTTTGTAACCATTAAAATAGAGTCGTTTTAGAAACATACATAAGCGCCTTGTTAAGCCTTAAACCACACTAGCAGAATGCCAGATTTTTCTCACCTCCATTGCCACACTCAGTTTTCTTTATTAGATGGAGCGGCGTCTATTCCGGGCATGATTGCTAAAGCAAAGGCAGATGGGCAAACGGCAGTTGCCATAACCGACCATGGAAACATGTTTGGGGCATTTAAGTTTGTTGCGGAAGCGAAAAAACAAGGCATTAAACCAATTATTGGGTGTGAGTTTTATGTTGTAGAGGACCGCTTTCAAAAAAGCTTTACAAAAGAGAAGAGAGATAAAAGATATCATCAACTCCTGCTGGCGAAGAACGAAGTGGGCTATCAAAACTTATCAAAACTTTGTTCATTGGGGTACATCGATGGCCTGTATAGTAAGTGGCCACGAGTGGATAAAGAGTTAATAAAGCAATACAGTGAGGGTTTAATAGCAACCTCGTGTTGTATTGGTGCAGAAGTGCCCCAGGCTATTATTCACAAAGGAGAGGGGGCTGCGGAAAAGATTTTTTTAGAATGGTTGGATATTTTTGGTGAGGACTACTTCATTGAGTTACAACGACACAACATTGAAAATCTAGATGGCACGGGTATAAGCCAAGAAGACGTTAACCAGGTTTTAATGAAGTGGAGCGATAAATATAAGGTTACCGCAATCGCAACGAACGATAGTCACTATGTAGAGGAAGAAGACTCAAACGCACACGATATATTGCTGTGTGTAAACACCGGTGAGCTTCAAGAAACACCCGTAGGAAAAGGAGCAAATTTTGGGAAAAGAGGAACACGGTTCGGTTTTCCTAACGAACAGTTTTTCTTTAAGACGAAGAACCAAATGGAACAACTATTTAGTGACATCCCTCAGGTGTTAGATAACACTCAAATAATAGTAGACAAGATAAACACCCCCCAACTGGAGCGCGACATTTTACTACCCAACTTTGTAATGCCAGAGCAGTTTTCTTCACAAGATGATTATTTGAGGCATATTACATTTGAGGGAGCGAGAAGACGATACGGAGAGATAAGCGCTTTAGTTGAAGAGCGTATAAATTTTGAACTTTCTGTCATTAAGGATTCTGGTTACCCGGGTTACTTCTTGATTGTACAAGATTTCACAAAGGCCGCAAGGGAAATGGGGGTGAGTGTGGGCCCAGGAAGAGGATCGGCGGCCGGGTCTGTGGTGGCTTATTGTATCGGAATAACTAATGTAGATCCCATAAAATACGACCTATTATTTGAGCGGTTTTTAAACCCTGAGCGGGTTTCAATGCCTGATATTGATATTGATTTTGATGATGAGGGTCGTCAAAAGGTGATAGATTTTGTGGTAGACAAATACGGCAAAAATCAAGTCGCGCAAATTATTACATACGGTTCGATGGCCGCAAAAATGAGTTTACGAGACGTGGGTCGGGTGTTGGATGTTCCCCTATCTGAAGTCAACCAAGTATCTAAGGTCTTCCCGGATCACCTAAGCGCTACCCTAAACAAGGTGTTGGCTGATGGTGGGGTAGATAAAAAATTGGCGGGCAAGTTAAATGGAGAGCAAAAAAACGCAGCGGAGGAGTTTAGGAAGTTGGCAGCGGGTAAGGGTAAGGTTGGTGAAATGATTACAGAAGCCAAGAAGCTGGAGGGTTCTATTAGAAGCACTGGTGTGCATGCTTGCGGGGTAATAATTACCCCCGATGACATTACAAAGTACCTTCCAATGACGGTAGCAAAAGACTCAGACCTATTACTTACTCAATTTGACAACTCAGTTGTAGAGAAAGCGGGTTTACTGAAAATGGATTTTTTGGGTTTAAAAACCTTAACCATTATTAAAGATGCCATTACTATTATAAAAAACCGACACGGTGTGGTTATTAACCAAGACGATATCCCCTTAGATGACACTAAGACTTTTGAGTTGTTTCAGAAGGGAATGACAAATGGAATTTTTCAGTTTGAAAGTCCTGGAATGAAAAAACATTTACGCGCATTAAAACCTGACAAGTTTGAGGATATTATTGCAATGAACGCACTCTATCGCCCCGGGCCCATGGAGTATATCCCAAACTACATAGCAAGAAAGCACGGCAAGGAAAAGATAACTTACGACATCCCTGTAATGGAGGAAAAACTGAAAGAGACCTATGGTATTACGGTTTATCAGGAACAGGTCATGCTTTTGTCGCAGCTCTTAGCTGGGTTTTCAAAGGGCCAAGCAGATTCGTTGCGTAAAGCTATGGGTAAGAAGATTAAAGCGATGATGGACGATCTTTATCCAAAGTTTGTGGACGGGTGTATCACTAATGGCCACGACAAAAATGCGGTGGAGAAAGTGTGGAAGGATTGGGAGGCTTTTGCAGAATATGCCTTCAATAAATCACACTCAACATGTTATGCGGTGGTTGCCTTTCAAACCGCTTATTTGAAGGCGAACTATCCCGCCGAATTTATGGCTGCTGTGCTGGGCCACAACATGAGCGACATTAAAAAGGTAACCTTCTTTATGGAGGAGTGTAAGCGTATCAAGATTCCGGTTTTAGGTCCAGATGTGAATGAGAGTTTTAAGAAGTTTACAGTAAATAAAAACGGTAAAATTCGTTTTGCACTATCTGCCATTAAAGGTGTGGGAGGAGCGGCAGTAGATGCTATTATTGAAGAGCGAGAAAATGGTGACTACAAAGATATTTTTGACTTTACCTCAAGAGTGAACCTACGTGCAGTAAATAAAAAATCGATGGAGAGCATGGCAATCGCAGGTGCTTTCGATGAGTTTAAAAATTGCAAAAGAGCTCACTTTGTAACACCAGACCCGGCAGACAACCAAACCCTAACGGAGAAGGCAATTAAGTTTGGCCACGGGGTACAAGGTTCAACACTTAACGCCGCAAACTCTTTATTTGGAGAGTTGGCTCCCATTGAGGTTGTTGCACCAAAAATTCACGAAGTAGAGGATTTTGCTTTAATAGAAAAGCTGAACAAAGAGAAAGAGTGTATCGGTATTTACTTGACGGGCCACCCCCTAGATTCATATGCTTTAGAGGTAAAATCTTATGCCACAGCCACCACAAGTAATTATAAAAACAAAATCAATCAGACGGTTAAGTTGGCGGGAATTATTAGTTCTTGCAATTCTCGTTTTACCAAGAAAGGGACGAAGTTTTGTAATTTCACCTTAGAAGATTATGAGGGGTCTATGGAGGTGTTTCTTTTTGGGAAGGATTTTGTGGATTATGGTAATTTTGTGGAGATGGTAGGAAACATGGTCTTTATAACGGGCCGCTATCAGGCGCGCAAATACAATGAAGGTGATTTTGAGTTTAAAGTTACGGGTATACAGTTGTTGGAAGAGCTTAAAGACAACCTAACAAGTGGCATCAAACTGACCTTTAACCTTGACCAATTAAACGAAGAGCTGATAGATAGTGTTGTGGAGGTGATTGAAAATCACCCAGGCAGGCACAATGTGAGCATGGAGGTTTTGGATTATAATGAGCGATATAAGGTTGATTTTTATTCAAAAACAAAGCGGGTGAATGTGAGTCAAGAATTTATAGAGGAGCTGATTAATGTCTGTGATGTGGAGTATAAACTCAACACTTAAATGCTCACATAAGGTGGGCAACCATATAAAACCACTACACTAAAAAGTAATAAACGACAAACAGTACAAGGTAAACACCCAAATAAAAACGGTAAAAGTTTCTAAACCGTAAATAGCTTTTATTTTCAGGGTAAAGGTTAGTAAAAAGAGCTTTTAACTCTTTTAAAAAAACGGGCTTTATGTTAATCCACCAACCATCTGTTTGGTACACAATTTTTCTAAATTTGCTGCGGTAGTAAGACATGGGAAAGCCCCAAACAAACAACAGAATCAGCCAAAAATACTCTTTAATGAAATTCATTTTTTATTTTATTAAACAAACCCCTCTACCCACAGATTAAGCAGCGCTATCTATATCTTTTTTTATTAAGCAAAAGAACACAACAAACAACAACAACAATATCAATAGCTATCATAAGTTGTAAAAGTAGGTCCCAGTTTTCAAATCCAATTTTAATAAACGCCGCCCCTATGCCGATTAATGGCAAAATCACACCTAAAAACACTCCAATAGCCCTGTTTTTAAAGAGAAGATAGGCGACATTGAAATAACCCAAACCAAAAAGCAACATTGGAAAGGTGTTGGGGTCGTCAAAACGGATGAAAAGCGGAATAAAATGCAGGACTCCAGTAAGAAAAAGAAGTGTGGCGGCTAAATGTCTTATATGTCTCATGAGATACGGCTTAAGCTATGAAGTTACCAAAAAACAATATTATATATGTAAAATCGGCAAGGCACTTAGCAGCCAAAGGAAAAAACAATAGAACAGGATACTGGTTACCGTAACTACCCCCTAATATTAATGAGATCATTAATCGCATCCCATAAGGCAATTCTTTTTTCCAGTGATTGCTTAGCAACATTTAAAACCTCATCCCATTTAACTTCATCTTCTTCACAAAGCGCTGTAATCATCCGGAGCGATAAGGGCCCATGCTCATCTCCATCCAATTCAATGTGTCGCTCTAGGTAGTATTTTAGTTTGTTGAAGTGAACGTTTTCAGCATCAGCGTTTTTAATAATTTCCATAAACATATCAGGAATAACATCTTCTCGACCAAAGGTAAATACAGCCGCAACAAGATGAGCCTTATTTGTGTTAATAACCGAAAATGTAAACTTAACAAAATCCGCAACTCGACTATCAATGTTTATTTCATTTATTGAATGATCGACGGAGTTTTTTAAGCCAATAAGCGCTATAAATGCCTTAATTTTACTTGTATCTGCTTTTATTTGCTTCATAGCATCCAGATACATCTCAAAGTGGCTGTTGGGTTCACCGGCTTCATCGACATCACTTTCCTCTCCGTGAACGATTTCATTGATAAATCTAGCCAGGCTAGCGTTGGTTGCTGGAACCCAGGGGGTTTCTACTGTAGTGAGGTTTATTTGAAGGTTTTTTAGTAAAGACATAAAATCCCACACCGCAAATACATGGTTTTCCATAAATGTTTTGAGATCATCTATGTGATTTAAGTTTTTGTATAGTTTGTGGTGCTTTAACTGGCTTCTTAGTTCAAAAAGCTCACTTTCTATGTGTTGTAATCTATTCATTTCTTTTTTTAGTATTAAAAAACGGCTTATAATGGTTTCTTATAGAACATACATAAAACCCGATTATTAAGTTATTGTTTTCCAGTACGGATAAATTATACGCCATGATTTTTATAAAAAACTAAAAGCCCCTAAAGTGTTCACGCTAAAACCTTCTTTACCCTTCCCACTTCACCCGTGCCTAAAAGCACTTTTATGCCGTAGGGGTGGTGCGATGTTTTAGTAAGGATTCGCTTAACAGTTCCTTCAGTCAACCCCCCATTTTGCTGCTGATGTTTTTGAACGATTTCTACCAAATCGCCAATTTTGATGTTTTTTCTAAACTGTCCATTCATAATTAAGTAAAGGTTTTTTAAAGGATAGGTGGTGTTTGTTTGTGAGAAACTTAACTGCCTATCAAGACTTGTTTTACATCAGTGATCGTGCAAAATAAACACAAAATTAAAAATATGCCAAATGAAAATAAATGCAGCATAAATTAAGCGAGAATTTCGTTAATAATATCTAAATGGTGGTTGGTGTGAATAAGGATAAATTTTTTACCTTGACTTAAGTTAAGATCTCCAAACAAAGGGTGTCGGAAGTGTTGTTTAGGGTCTAGGTTTTCTAAATCAGCGAGGGCTGATTCCGCATCTTTTAATAACTTAGGTAAGCCAGAAACATTTATTACTTGCCTGTTGTTGAAGTGTTTTGGTGAGCGCCCCTTACCCCGAGGTATGCGCTTGCTCCATAAAACACAATATTTAGAAACATTAAAATTAGATGAGTAGTTTTCAGGCCTTGAGTTGACAAGTGTTTTACAAATTGAACAGATGATTTTCAAAGAATGCTCTAGGTGCCAGGCGACCTCACGTGCAGAAACCGCTGGATTAATTTTATCAGCATGTGGCATGAGCGACTCTAGTCGAAGGATCATGTTTTTAAACCGCACAACAAACATTTACACTAAAGATAATTAATTATTTTGCACATAACGGGGTGCTTCATCAATTAAACGCAAACACCCAAGCGTTAAAATTAAGTTTTCACTTCCAATTTACGGCTATATAAAACATGCATAAGCAAGGTGTGTGGGAAGGCTAAAACAGAGATAGCAACAATTGTAGAAAAATGAGCGGTAGCTGAACCAAAATAGATGATAATCAACATTACACCCAACGTCAACAAGGTAAACGGAGTCAGAGCCCAAATAAACTCTTTACCCGTGTTAATTAGTCGAATTTTGTTAACCTCATAAAATTCTCTTTTCAAAACCAACATTGCGTGCCACAACCCAAAGTAAATCGAGAAAGCGACAAGAGCGGGCAGCAGTACAAAAATTAAGGTTACAAATGTGAGTTGCATCAGAAAGAGAAGGTTCTTTTTCCAGGGTATTTTACCAAGAAGAGAGTACACGATATTTTGAAGTATAAGCCCTCCAAAGGAAACATAGAAAATCCAGGTTGCGGAGGAAACAAGGATGTGTGGTGGTAAAATCTTTGTAAACCAAATAGGGCAAATTTCTGTAGTATAGCTTGGGTTAAAAAAAACCATGGCAGAAATGATTAGTAAGCCATAACTTAAACTTAATACAGATATTTGAACCTTATTTAAGTTTTGAGTGATGATTGAGGTGTCGGCTTCACCAAAATGATAAGCGGAGTATAAAATGAAGAGTAAAAAGCTAGTGAGCGGTGAGATATACCACAAAAGAACATATAGGGCAATAATAAGCAGATATACCGCAATAAATAGAGCTTTCCGATTCTTAGGCACTATCTTAAGTACGTCAGTTGCGATAATGTGATCAATTGAACCATGAGCCATACCAACAACACCAACCAACACAAAAACCATGCTGTATTGGAACGCATCAGAGAATTGTCCACCAAACAAAGCGTAGACAATAAAAAGGGATGATATAAAAGCAATCAGCAATCGCATGTTTAGTGGATAAAAAAAGGGGAGTGCTCACACAGAACACTCCCCTTAAAATTAACTTAAACTTCAAACGGAAAATCCGTTATCTGTTTTTATTTATCATCAGAAACTGCAAGCGCGTAGATAACTAATCCAAAGCCAATCTTGTTTACAGCATCACCAACATTATAAATAACGTCCATGAATCCTGCGTCCACGCCGAAGTTCATTCCTAGGAAACCACCTTCAGTACCTAAAATATATCCCAGTGGATAAATTGCCCATCCTGCAAGAACAAACCACGCGAGTGCTTTATTTGCTTTCAAAACCGCTCCACCTGCATTTTTAGCTAACTCCGCAATTTCACCAAACCACACTAAGTATATGATGTAGAAATGACCTAATCCAGAAATTCCACCCCAAATCCATGAAGCGCTTTCACCACCGTAAACAGCCTCACCAATATACCCGGTGATCAACATAAATACAGAGGCAGCAATAAGTTTCCACATAGTAGAAATTTTACCACCAACCTTTTTAGTGATTAAATAAAACTCTACACACATTAAAGGAACCGTCAATATCCAATCTACATATCTAAAAAATGTTGGAGATTCGCCCGTGGCAATGAAGTAGTCTCGCATGTAGAAGTAGTGAACTGCAGCGATAAAAGTAATCAAGCCAGAAACAAGCAATGATGTACGCCATTGTTCTGCGACATTTCTCATTTCAAGCCAGAAAAAAGCGGTAGCAGCCATCATGGCCATTGAACCGATGAAAAAGGTAAAGGCAGTTGCCTGAGCCAAATTGAAGTCACCACTGAAATAATCAGCAGCAGAGGTCATAGATAATTGTAACATAGTTTTAAAGTTTTTTAGTTAAAAGTGAAACAAATGTAATTTAATATTGTTTAAAAATGTTAATAATAATGTAAAAATTGAGTTTAATTTCGGCTTTTAAGGAAATACGCAACAGCAAACGCTGCAAAGATTGCAACATTTACAAGCGCAGTTGGACCACCGACAACCCCTACAGCTATGTGGTAGCCAATTATCGCTGTCCACATTAAGCACCCTAGCGCCCACAGAGAACCAAAGTGTCTTACAGAATCTCCGGCAATCTCCGGCAGCCTCCAAGTAAAAATAGCAAGAAAAACGAAGGTTACACCTAAAAATTGACCCAAAGCAACTAGGTGGGGGGTAATCTCCATGTTTGCCATTTCGAAGAACATGGCGGTAGCAAAAACCTGTAATAATCCGTTTATAAAAAAGATAACAGATTGTGTTTTAAAAATATTGTTTATAGTCATAGCAATTAGTTTAGTTAAACGAAAATAATAAAAATAATATAAACCCTTTCAACATGGAATAAATTAAGTAACATTTTTTAAAAAATGAAGAAAAAAAGGCCCAACAACTGCTGGGCCTATAAAGTTGTTATTCATTTAACTTACTTTTTGTCGAACACCGACCAAAGTATAAGTAGTGCAACTAAACCAACGAAACCGCCTTCGCCTAGCTGTGCTACTATAGCCATAACATTTGTTACCACAGATGTTCCAAACACACCATAGCCAAATATTACCTCAGCTAGAATACTTAAAGAAACAAATGATAACAAGATCATTGTAATACCTCCGAAGAAGTCACCGATTTTTGTAAAAATATTTTTCATATTTTAGGTTTTTAGTTGGAACAAAATTAGAATATGTTTTCTTAACATTACTAACACTAAAAAGGCGCGCAAGAACAACTTAAAGCCATTTGAAGAGCCAACTAATTAAAAATCAACACATAAGACAAGTCTTTTTGCTTGTCTAGTTTTACATACAAAAAGTGCAGTAATTTAATCTTTAAACCAATTTTTTGTACACCTAAGTGGTTGATTTTTAATCGACTATCTGTACAGATATAGAGATATTAAAAGAATATATTGAGTTTCCCTGCAAATTACCGGTAAATTCAGCCTGCATATAGCCACCAACACCACCATACTGGGTTATTGTAAAATCAAACGGCTCGTTCAATGTTGCTGGTGGCAACCCGTGGTTTTGGAAAACACCAGAGGTTGTTTGTAAAATACGGAATTTAGAAAAATCTGCAGCACCATAACCGCCCACACCAACATCAACACCATTTTCAAACTCTATTGTTACAATCCACTCTCCCCATGAAGAAGATATATCAATTTCTTTTTCTGAAACAGAATAATTATTAGTATCGTAGTCATCATAACAATTAACGGTGTTTGAGAATCTCTCCACACCATTCTTAGTTAAATCCAAAGAGCATTCGTTGTTTGAGTTTCCATTATCCTTTCCACATGAGATAAAGAGAATAAGCAAAGGAAGTAGTATTTTATACACAATGTTTTTTTAAAGTAATAATTTATAATGGACGCAAAACGCACCGTAAGACAATCACCTTGACTTAAGCGTTGCTTATTTCTATTTTATCACTGACAATAAAGTAAATTACAATTAGTGGAAGCGCAGCTAGAAGCAAGTGACCGTAAGCGGCACCTTCAGGCACCTCAGCCGCTTTTTGAGCATAAAAGGCACCAAAAAAGTTTATTATAGACAAAACTAAATTTATTTTAATACCTGCCGACTTGGCAATTTTACTTCCATCATAAGCAAGCTTATTTGGAAGTGTAATTGTACACTGAATCAACCACAATGAAGCAAGGGCTAAGTGTAAAACCGCACCACTCTCGTTAAACAACATGAACTGATCGAGGACAACCATTAAACCAAAAACAAAATAACCGGTGTTAAAAAAGACCCGGTTTTTTTTAATTAAACCATACAGGCTTACTAAAATTACAAGGGCAGAAATAATTATTTTAATATCCATGATTTTTTTTTAATTTAAAGAAAGCCTAAATATAAGATATTTACTTAAAATTATAAAAAAAAAGAGATGGAGTCCCCCCTTTTTGTATTTACCGGCAGCTTTAAATTAATAAAAATTTTATTTTCACTTTTAATTAAAAAACGGCTACACTACAATAGTATAACCGTTTTATCATTTTACTTGCTCCCCCTTCAGGACTTGAACCTGAGACCCTCTGATTAACAGTCAGATGCTCTAACCAACTGAGCTAAGGAGGAATTTATGTTTTTCACGCCTAGGTGTGAAGATTACCACTATCAGCACTTTGCGTGTTTCAAACGGATTGCAAAAATAAGTTAAACTTTTGTTTATACAAGGCATTCACTAAATTTTTTAATCATTATTTTTTGTTCTACTTTTGCATCTTCATTAAAAACTAGGCAATGAGTATAGTAACAGTTGGAACCGTGGCGTTTGACGCCATTGAAACACCCTTTGGAAAGACGGATAAGATCGTGGGTGGTGCTGCTACCTACATTGCTTGGGCGGCCTCCTATTTTACCAAGGACATTAATGTGGTTTCTGTCATAGGGGATGACTTCGACATGGACGAGTTGGCCAAATTAGAAGCAAGAGGCGTTGATACCTCAGGTATAGAAATCAAAGCAGGTGGAAAATCTTTCTTTTGGTCAGGCAAGTACCACATGGACATGAATAGCAGAGATACACTAGCGACAGAATTGAACGTATTGTTAGAGTTTAATCCTGTGTTACCAGAAAGCTATAGAAGCCAAGATATTTTAATGTTAGGAAATATCGACCCTATGCTACAACTGAATGTGATTAAACAAATGGCGGTGCGCCCCAAGTTGATTATCATGGATACGATGAATTTTTGGATGGACTCAACACCCGATCAGTTGAACCAAGTAATCAAAGAGGTTGATGTTTTAACTATTAACGATGAGGAGGCCCGGCAGCTGAGTAATGAATATTCTTTAGTGAAAGCGGCTAAGAAGATTTTAACAATGGGACCTAAGTTTTTGGTCATCAAAAAAGGTGAGCATGGCGCATTGTTATTTCATGAAAACCAGGTGTTTTTTGCACCAGCCCTGCCACTGGAAGAAGTTTTTGATCCTACAGGCGCTGGCGATACCTTTGCTGGAGGATTTGTAGGGTGGATAGCCAAAACCAAGAATATTTCATTTGACAACATGAAGACCGCGATAATTTACGGAAGTACAATGGCATCTTTCTGTGTTGAGAAATTTGGAACAGAGCGTCTTCAAGCACTAACCCAAGAGGAAATTGACGAGCGCGTTCAACAATTTGTTCAACTTGTTCAATTTGATATTGACCTGTTAGATTAAGTTTTTTAGGAGCAAAGCTCAGGATAATTTCCTTTTCAATAATTCTTCAGCAATCTGAACGGCGTTGGTGGCAGCACCTTTTCTTAAATTGTCAGCCACGATCCACATATTTAAACTATTTGGGTGGGAGATATCCTTGCGCACCCGCCCGACAAACACCTCGTCTTTGTGTTCTGTAAATATAGGCATTGGGTATTCGTTTTTTGTTGGATTATCTTTTAATTCCACCCCCGGAGTTTGTTTTATAGTGGCCAAAACCTCTTGCATGGTAAAGTCTTTAGCAAAACAAGCATTCACACTCATGCTATGCCCACCCACAACAGGTACACGCACAACGGTTGCCGCCACTTTTATACTGTAATCATTAAATATTTTGCATGTTTCGTTGTACAGTTTCATTTCCTCGCTGGTATAACCGTTTTCTTCGAAGTCACCTCCGTGAGGCAAACAGTTTAAATCGACAGGGTGCGGATAAACCATGTCTACATCTCTACCTTCTCGTTCTGCGAATAATTGATTTAAAGCCTTCACTCCGGTCCCCGTTACAGACTGGTAAGTGGAAACAATAAGGCGGTTTAGCTTATATTTTTGATGTAGCCCAGCAAGAGCCAACACCATTTGTATGGTAGAGCAATTGGGGTTAGCTATGATTTGGTGTTCAGCTTTAACTGCACGCATATTAATCTCAGGAACAACCAAAGGAACATCATCATTCTTTCTCCAAGCAGAAGAATTGTCAATTACCAGGCACCCCGCTTTTGTAAACGCTGGAGCATATTTTTTTGAGCAATCACCTCCTGCGGAAAATAAAGCAATGTCCGGTTTGGCAGCAATAGCATCATTAACAGAAATACACGAATAAGTATAACCCTTGCAACACAAGGTTTTACCAATAGATTTTTCTGATCCACAAAGAATTAATTCCGTATACGGAAAGTCGCGTTGTTCTAAAACTTGCAACACCACACCACCTACCATCCCTGTCGCACCAATAACTGCTAGTTTCATTTGAATAAGTTATAATGCAAAATTACAAGCTTAAAACTAATTTCTAGCCGCTTTTCAATAATATTACCCACTATGATAAAGTTGAAAACAATCATCACCTTTTTTTATTATATGGACCTTGCCAATCACCCGCCCAATATCAGGATGTCTGGATTAATGAAATCTATGCAGACCAAACGCCAAGTTTCGGTATGCCAAATGCAGAGTTTTTGGAATTATTAAACAACACAACAGATACGCTTGAGTTAACGAATTGGCTTTTTTCAGACGCCTTAGACACGATTATACTTCCAACAGTTAAGATCCCACCTCTGGAGTATTTGATTTTATGTAAAGTAAGTGCAGAGCTCATGTATAGTAATTTCGGATTGTCACTTGGAGTGCCAAACTTACCATCTTTAAACAACGCAGGAGATGTGCTCAAGATTTTCAATCAGTTTGGTGTATTAATAGATAGTGTAACATATGGAAAGGAGTTTTATCAAGAGGAGGTGGACAGCATGGGAAATCTTAAGTCGGCTGGTGGCTACAGTCTAGAGCGCTTAGCAAGCACATCGCCATGCGGCTCAATTTACAATTGGCTTCCTAGTCGAAGCTTACTTGGAGCTAGTCCTGGAAAGAGTAATAGTGTTCTTAATCTAAACATATCCGCACTAGGCGCTCAGTTGGCTGAAGTGTTTATTGTAGACGACAAAACGCTTCGGCTGATTTTTACAGAAGAGCTTCCCGCCTTTTCTGAACAAAACATGTTTCTGGCCGACAATGTCATAACGCATGCGTCATTACATTCACCCAACACAGTGTCTGTCTATTTGGCTGTGCCCCTGACTCCTAACCAATATTACACCCTTTCTTTTTCCGCACTAAACGACTGCAGGGAAGAACTCTATCATTTAGAGGAGCACACATTTTTTTATTATGATGAAGTTCAACACGGGGATGTTGTAATTAACGAACTTCTATTTAACCCCCACACGGGCGGAGTGGATTTTATAGAATTATACAACAAAAGCGACAAGTTAATTCTTATGGAAGGATTTCGCTTTGTAGAATATGATGTTTTTGATACCGATGAGGAGATAGAAATCAAAGCGATAAAAAGTGTACAAATTGAGCCTGGGCAATACCACGTCTTTGCCTCTGATACAGCCAATATTATTATGCAATATAGGGTGTTTGATGCTAAATGCCTGCACGAAAACAGTATTCCTAATATGCCGGATGATGAAGGAATTATTGTAGTGCAATTTCCAGATGGGCGCGCTATGGATAGCCTGTGTTATCGTTCAAGCTGGCACTTAGCTTCTTTGGACTACCAAGATGGAGTCGCTTTGGAAAGGATCTATCCAAACCGACCAACAAACAACCAAGCTAATTGGCATTCAGCGGCCCGGTCATATGGAAATGGAACCCCTACAGCGGAAAACTCACAATCAGGACCCGTCTTAACAGAAGGTGGCTTAAGTGTTTATCCAAAGGTTTTTACACCCAACCAAGACGGCCATTATGATTATTGTAGTATTCAATATCAATCAGATAATATAGGGCAAATAGGCAACCTCAGTATTTTTGATATTCAAGGCCGACAAATTCGATTACTCGCCCAAAACCATAGTTTAGGAAAAATAAACACATGGCACTGGGAGGGGTTGACTAATGGCTTCGAAAGAGCACCTACAGGAGTTTACGTGGTGTTGTTGAAGGTACATGAAGAAAATGGAAGAACACGAGCGTTAAAGAAGCTTGTCCTTTTGGGTAACACATTCAATTGATTCATTCGCCGACAAAGGGTTTGTTCGGGAAAACTAAAAAATATAGGCTAGGAATATTTATCTTTGTATTGTTAAATGCCCGGGTGGAGAAATTGGTAGACTCGCCACCTTGAGGGGGTGGTGGCAGCAATGCCGTGCAAGTTCGAATCTTGTTCCGGGTACTTAATTTTAATAAAAGTTTTTAATGAGCCGCCCCCATTACTGGGCTTAAAGAGGGAAAGTAGAATCAAAACCCTTTATGTATTTTTGCAGTATGATTACTAGAGACATATATAGTGAAGAGCACGAAATATTCAGACAATCTGTACGTGACTTTGTTGCCAAGGAAATAACACCATTTAATACGCAATGGGAAAAAGACCAAATGGTAAGCCGGGAGTCTTGGCTAAAATTGGGGGAAGCTGGTTTCTTGTGCATGCAGGCACCAGAAAAGTATGGTGGACTAGACCTTCATGATTTCAGATATAACACGATTTTTGCGGAGGAGCTTGGGTTGACTGGGTGTGCGGGCCCAGCGGTTGGATATCCTTTACACAACGATATTGTGTTTCCCTATATATTACACTATGGACAGGAGAGCTTTTTGGAAAAAGTAGTACCAGGATGCATTAGTGGAGAAACAATTTTAGCGATTGCTATGACTGAACCGGGAGCGGGAAGCGACTTGCAAGGCATTCGTTCTAGCGCCCACGATAAGGGAGACCACTATCTTTTAAATGGAAGCAAAACCTTTATTACAAATGGTTACTTAGCGGGAGGGGTTGTGGTGGCCGCAAAAACAGACCCTTCAAAAGGAGCAAAAGGAATCAGCTTGTTTTATGTTGACACAAAAACCAAGGGCTTTAGTAAAGGAAAACCCTTTGAGAAGGTGGGTTTACACGCGCAAGATACTTGTGAGTTGTTTTTTGAAAACGTTAAAATTCCGAAAGAAAACTTACTAGGTGAAGAAGGGAAGGGGTTTAGTTATTTGATGACTGAGTTAGCACAAGAAAGACTGGTTGTGGCAACAGGGGCAATAGCTCAGGCAGAAAATGCTTTGCAAAAAACAATACAATACGTAAAAGAGCGAAGTGCCTTTGGAACGACTGTAGACAAATTTCAAAATACACGATTTAAGA
>MDTC01192328.1_pt1 | contig 15627 bp, 16 predicted proteins | sample 811181 | NCBI WGS metagenome assembly MDTC01 (sample SAMN05326644, study PRJNA326480) | marine metagenome | isolation source: seawater | place: Pacific Ocean: North | collected 2011
ACTTTTGTAAAAGATTATGTTTTTCCTATGATTAGATCTCACGCTGTGTATGAAGGTATATATTTATTAGGAACTTCGATAGCTAGGCCTCTGATTGCGAAAAGACAAATTGATATTGCAAAAAAATATGGGGCTTATGCAGTCTCACATGGTGCAACAGGAAAAGGAAATGATCAAGTAAGGTTTGAATTAGGTTATGCTTATTTTGGAAAAAAAATAAAGGTAATCGCTCCCTGGAGAGAATGGAAACTACAGTCTAGAACTGATTTAATAAAGTATGCCAAAAAAAATAATATACCCATTCCTAAAGATAAAAAAGGAGCACCTCCATTTTCAATTGATGATAATATTTTTCACACATCTACAGAAGGGAAAGTATTAGAAGATCCTAAAAATTCAGCACCAGAATTTATTTTTCAAAGGTCTGTTTCTCCTAATAAAGCTCCCAATAAAACTGCTAAAGTTAAAATCACTTTTAAAAATAGTGATCCCATAGCTGTAAACGGAAAAAAACTAAACCCTGAGAAACTACTAGAAAAACTTAATACTTTGGCAGGAAATAATGGGATAGGCAGGGTTGATTTAGTTGAAAATAGATTTATTGGAATAAAATCAAGAGGAGTGTATGAAACACCCGGCGGGACAATTTTATATTCTGCTCATAGAGCAATTGAGTCAGTGACACTTGATAAAAAAACTGCTCATGCAAAAGAAAGAGTGATGCCTGTCTATGCTGAACTTGTTTATAATGGTTATTGGTTTTCAAAAAAAAGAATTGCGCTTCAAAAAATTATTGACAAAAAAAGAAGTCAAGTTTCAGGCGATGTTATATTAGGTTTGTATAAAGGAAATATTACTATTTTATCCAGAAAAACTAAAAATAAGGCTTATTCTTTGAAAAAAGTTTCTTTTGAGGAAAATAAAACTTTTAATAGATCTAAAATTGAAAAATTTATCAAATACCACTCTAAACAGTTAAATAAAGGCTAAAATTCTGATAATAATATTATAATGAATTCAGCGATTCGAAATATTCAATTAGTAGCAGTAATTATAGTTCTGGTCTCAACAATAATTGCATTTCTTCTAGAAGTCGTAAAAATGTATGAAGTCCAAAATGTTACTTTGGCAGATTTGTTATTGATGTTTATTTATATTGAAGTGATAGGCTTAGTACGTTCATACTGGGAATCAAGAGCAGTAAGAGTAATTTATCCTCTTGTGATAGCTATAACTGCATTGGCTAGATATATAATATTGCAAGATAAAGAGTCCGACCCTACTAACCTAATTTATTTAGCTTCTGCTATTTTGATAGTGTCAATAGCAACTGTGGTAATTAGATTTAGAAGAAGCAAATACTTAAATATTGATAAAGATAAATCTAACGACCTTTAATAACATCACTTAATTTTTTAACTTCACCTATTTTGAAAATAATTGCATCTTCTTTTTCGAAACCATATTTTTTTGCACCTGCTTTAAAACGAATTGGTGGCTCCATAATTGGTTCTAAAGACAAGACTACAGTGCCCCAGTGCATGCCTACTACTCTTGAACTTTTTAAATCTTTTGCAATCTTCAATGCTTCTTCTGGATTAGTGTGGTAAATAGATTTGTCTTTAATCGGCATCATTGGATAAAAGTTATAAGCACCAATATTAATAAAGGTTAGATCAATTGGTCCATATTTTTCTCCAAGAGTTTTGTATATATCTCCGGCTCCAGTATCACATGCAAACAGAATTTTTTTATCTTTATGTTCAATTAAAAAATTACCCCATAAAGTTTTATTTGTATCGAACAAACTTCTTTTTGACCAATGAACTGCTGGTAACAAAGTTACTTTTAAGTCATCATTAATTTTAATTTCTTCGTACCAATCAAGTTCATTTACATCTTTGAATCTTTTAAAATATTTTGACAGATTTAAAGGTAACAAAACTTTAGTATCTTTGTGAGGGTAGTTTCTAATAGTGCTCGTGTCTAAGTGATCATAATGATTATGAGTAAGCAAAAGAAGATCTGTTTTCGGTATTTCTTTTAATTGTACTGCTGCATCTACATATCTTTTAGGTCCAAAAATTAATGGACCAGTATTTTTTGAAAACAAAGGATCGGTTATAATAGTTGTGTCGCCCAATTTAATAAGAAAGGTAGCGTGACCTATCCAAGCAATATAATCATTTTGACTATTTTCTTCTAATTTCTTGAGCACTTGTTCTCTAGGCACTACATGACTATTTGGATATTCAATTTTTATTTTTTTTCTTTCAGCGTTGAAAATTTTATATGACCATTTTACGTTTGAGTCACGTTTTGGGGAGCCTTCTGGATTTCTAAAAGTTCCGTCAGAAAGATGATGATAGGGTTTTTTATCCATGCTATTTATGTTTGTTGTATATAAATAATTAAAAAGAATAACAGTAAAAACTTTTTCATCGATTTAAGAATTTAATTTCTTAAAACATTCAACGGTATTTTTCAACAAACATGCTATTGTCATTGGACCTACTCCTCCAGGAACTGGGGTAATGGCCCTAACTTTGTCTTTCACTTCATTAAAATTTACATCTCCCGTTATTTCGTTCTTAATTTTATTTATACCTACATCAATTATAATTGAGTCTTTTTTTACCCAATCACCTTTTACCAAATTTGGTACTCCTACTGCTGCAACAAGAATATCTGCTTTTTGACACTCTCTCTTAAGATCTTTAGTTTTTGAATGCACTATTGTAACTGTGCAGTTTTCCTTGAGTAAAAGTTGAGCCATAGGTTTTCCGTTAAGGTTAGACCTCCCGATTATGACTGCATGCTTTCCAATTAAATTATTTTCTACTTTCTTAATTAATAATAAACATCCAAGTGGTGTGCATGGAACTATGGCTTTATAACCAGAAGCAAGATTTCCAACATTCACGGGGTTAAATCCATCCACATCCTTTTGTGGGTCTATTGTGTTTATAATATTTTCTTTATTGATTTGATTTGGAAGGGGAAGCTGCACCAATATTCCAGATACGTCTTTGTTGTTATTGAGTTCCTTGATTTTATCAAGCACCTCTTTCTCTTTTACTTCATTTGAGTATCTGATGATCTCTGAATTTATACCTACTTCTTTTGAATTTTTTTCTTTATTTTTTACATATATTTGACTAGGAGCAAAGTCGCCTATCAATATTACAGTAAGTCCTGGTACTTTGCTTGTTTTTTCTTTTATCAAAGAAATTTCTTTTTTAATTTTTTCTCTAATCAAAGCTGATTCTTTTTTTCCATCTATAATCATTTTAAAACATCGAAGGTGCTAGTATTTCAAAAACTAAATTTCTTAAAAACATTAATCCTAATATAAGTATTATTGGAGATATATCTATTGATCCTAGGCTGGGAAGATATCTTCTTATAAAATTAAGTGGCGGATCTGTAAGTTTGTAAGAAATATCAAGAACGGAATAAACAAAACGATTACTGGTATTCAAAATATTAAAAGCGACTAACCAACTAATTACAGCATTGATTATAAGAACCCAAATATAAAGGCTAATAATATTATCAAATAATATTAGTACTGACTTCATATATTTTTCTCCACGTAAATTGATGTGCTTGGGAAGGCAAAAGAGGCTTTATTTTTTTCCACTATACTTTTTATTTCTATAGCTAAAATATCTTTGACATTCATCCATTCCAAATAGTGCTTTGTTTTTGTAAAACAAATAAGTTTTATGTCTATAGAGCTTGCTGCGAATTGATCTATTTTCACAGACAATATTGTGTCAGCTGAAGTTGAAAAATCTTTACTGTTTTTTATGTATTTTTCAATTTGATCTTTAATATTTTTTAATTGCTCACCTGTTGTTCTATACTCAAGTCCAATAATCCAGTTAATTCTTCTATTTGTAATTTGAGAATTATTTATAACAGCGTTTTCAGCAAACTGAAAATTTGGAATGGTAGCCAATGATTTATCGAATCGCCTTACAACCGTAGATCTAAAACCAATACTTTCTACTGTTCCTTCAATTATCCCTTCTACAAAAATCCAATCACCTACTTGAAATCTTCTTTCAACCAAAACTAATATTCCTGAAATTAAATTTTTAAACAAATCTTGAGCGCCTAATGCTACTGCGACTCCAAATAATCCTAATCCAGCAATAATTGGTCCAATTTTAATTCCCCATAACTCTAAAACAGCGGCCGCACCCAGAATTAAAATTAAAACTTTTATCGCTTTTATTATCCAATTGATTAGATCTCGAGAAAGAATGCTACCAACAGACTTAATTACCACTGAAAAAGGTCCTATAATTTGGTGAAATGTCCAAAAAATTAATATTGTGATCAGTGATCTATTGATTGTATCAACCGCGCTATGTTCGACAGTCAAAAAACTTGTTGATATAAAAAAACCAATTACGATGGGGAAAAACTTTGCGGGTCCTTCCATGGAAAAAACTAAAGAATTATCAAATTTATTCGTGGTTTTAGAAACATACTTTTCTAATCTTTTTACAACAAATTTAGAAAATATTCCCCTTAAGAATAAGAAAAAAATAAAAATTGTTATAGCAATAATAATTTCAGTAATATTTATTCCTGAAACTCCATCTTTCCATACTTCCAAAAATAAATTTTTAAAATTATTTAGCACATTCATTATTTATTAAACTCCTCTAATTTCAAGAATTCCTCTCCTGGATTAAAAATTTTAATTTTTTTCCATTTATTAATCACAAAAATATCTGCAACCTTTTTACTTATACACATAACTGTTGATCCTGTCATTATTGGATATAGTGAATAATTTTTGACTATTTCAATAAAACTCTCAGCACTTCTTCTTGAGTAAACAAAAATTGTGTCGGGAGGATGATTCTCTATTATTTTTTTATTCTCAGAATTTAGTCCTGTAATTTTTTCTGATAAATAATTAACAATTTTTTTTATTTTTAACCCTTCTTTCTTGAGCTCTAAATCTAAATCTGATGATAAATGATCTCCGCAAAAGTATGCTAAATTTGATTTTTGGTTTATATGTTTGGAGTTCAAAATTAGATTTTTTAGGGCTACAATATTTCCACCTGCAGAAATGGTATTTGTGTATCCGTGATGTCTAGCTATTTTTTCAGTAATGGCACCAACACAGAAACAAATATTTTTTTTTTGGTTTCTTTCTAAAATTTTTAGATTTCTAATAGCATTCGCACTTGTAAATATACATGCATCATAGTCTTCTAGATTTATAGGGCTGCTGTCAGCAGGGATAATTCTAAGTGTTGGCATATGAATTATTTTATGATGATTAGAAAAAAATTTTCCAACCATATCTTCTGATTCAATTAGAGGTCTAGTTATTAAAATATTCATTTTTTTTAAATTCAGGTCCCGCTAATTTCAAAAGCTTCTCCCCAACTTTTTGTCCAATTTTTATTGCGTTATCTTTAGAGCCGACTAGACTGTAATTAAAATTTTTCTTTCCATCATCTGAAAATAATTGTGCTTTTAGTTTAATCAGGCCCTCATCTAATTTAGCATAACCACCAATAGCAGTTTCACAATCACCGCCTATTGTTTTAAGCATTTTTCTTTCAGCATTGGCACAAATACTTGTTTCATAATCATTTATTTTTTTTAATATTTTTTTGATATTTTCATCACTTTCTCTACACTGAGCTGCTATGGTGCCCTGGCCAACTGCAGGTAACATATCTTCTATAGAAAAGAAAAAAATTATTTTTTTTTGTAAATTTAAAGTATTAATTCCTGCTGCAGCCAGAATTATTGCGTCTACTTTATTTTCCTCTACTTTTTTTATACGCGTATCAATATTTCCCCTTAAATTAACTATAGAAATTTTTTTATTCATCATTTTTAATTGTAACTCTCTCCTTCTGGAGCATGAACCGACTGTTGCATTTTTTTCTAGTTCTTTTAAATTTTTATATTTAGCACTTATAAAAACATCTCTTGGATCATTTCTTTCAATATAAGCACCTATGATTAAATTATTATTTTCTACTGCTTCCATGTCTTTTAAGGAGTGCACAGCAATATCTATATTTTTATTTTGAAGACTTTCCTCGATTTCTTTGCAGAACAAATTTTTTCCTCCAATTTCTGATAGCTTTTTATCATGAAAGATATCGCCAGAGGTTTTTATGGCTTTAATAGTTATATCGTCTTTTACAAGGTGTACATTTTTTTGAAGAATTAAAGCTTTTACTTTAGCTGCATAAGCCAAAGCTAATTTACTTCCTCTTGCTCCTATTACAATTTTTGCCATTATTAGTATATATATTTTTAAAATATATTTTATACTACTCAAATACTTATTTCATAATTTAATGGAAAAAAAACTAACATTTTTAGGAATTGAAACTAGCTGCGATGAAACTGCCGCAGCAGTAATTCAGGAAAGCACCGATGGAAGAGCTAATATTCTATCTAATATTGTTTCTAGCCAAATAGAGGAGCATAAAAAATTTGGAGGGGTGGTGCCAGAATTAGCAGCTAGAGCACATGTAGAAAACATAGATTTTATTATTAATAAAGCTCTTGAGGAAAGTAAAATCTCCTTAGACGAACTTGATGGTGTTGCCGCAACAGCGGGACCTGGATTAATTGTTTGTTTAACCGTAGGATTAAATATTGGAAAATCTATTGCTGCATTTTCTAATAAACCTTTTATTGCAGTTAATCATTTAGAGGGTCACGCCTTAAGTGCTGGGTTAGAAAAAAAAATTGAGTTTCCATATTTACTTCTTTTAATTTCTGGAGGACACACTCAATATTTAATAGTTAAAGACGTAAATAATTATGAACAACTTGGAACAACTATTGATGACGCCCTTGGTGAAGCATTTGATAAAACTGCTAAAATGTTAGACCTTGGATATCCTGGGGGACAAAATGTTGAAAAGTTTTCAAAATTAGGAGATAAAAACTTTTACAAATTACCGGAGCCAATTATAAATAAAGCTGGATGTAATTTATCATTTGCAGGTTTAAAAACAGCAGTTTTAAGAGAGTCCAAAAATATTACTGATGATAATATGAAGTATAATCTTGCTGCATCATTTCAACATACAGTAAATAAAATACTGTATAAGAAAACTAAAGAAGCGATGAGACAATTTACATTCAAAACACAACAGAAAAAATCTAACTTTGTAGTTGCTGGAGGTGTGGCTGCAAATCTATCAATAAGAGAGAATTTAAAAAGCGTTTCAAAAGAAATGTATTTTAATCCTATATTTCCAGATTTGCAATTTTGCGGTGATAATGCTGCTATGATTGCTTGGGCAGGTATAAAAAGATTCAAAAAAAAACTAACTAATAATATTGATTTTACTGCAAAATCAAGATGGCCTTTAGATAGTGACGCTCCTTATATGAAGGGACCAGGTCTTAAACTGTAAAGTAGTTATGCAAGATTTAAAAATTAAAATCTATAAATCGTTTGACAGTACTTTGAAAAAAGAGTGGGATGAATTTGAAATTAACTCAGAGAATTATTGTTTTCAAAATTTTTATTGGCTTAACAATTGGTATGATAAATATAAAATTAATCAACTAATAAAACCCTTTGTAATTATTGTTTATAAAAATGAAAAAGTAATTTCAATATTGCCTTTCGTAATCCACAAGCTAAAATTTATTAGAATTTTAAAGTGGATGGGTGGTGAGCAGTCGGATTACATGGGTGGTTTGTTTTCAAAAAAATTCGATTTAGAAAAAAAAGAATTCATTTTTCTATGGAAAATGATTAAAAAGGAATTGCCCTACTTTGATATTTTTCATTTTTATAATCAGCCAGAACAGATTGGTAATATAGAAAATCCATTCATAAAGTACCTCGATTCAGTCAAAACTGGTTATTCTTCAGGAGTAAAAATAGAAAATAATTTTGAAAATTATATTCAAAATAATTTAAAAAAAAAATTTCTCAGTGACACTAAAAGAAGTTTTAACCACCTAGCCAGCAAAGGAAATTTAAAATTTAAAATTTATAATAATAAAAATATAAAAGAAAAAACAGATTTTATTGAAAAAATTTTAGAACAAAAAATATTACGATTACGCCATCTAAAAATAAAAAACAATTTTAGCGAAAATATTAAAAAATTTTACACTGAATTTAATAATGATTTATTTAAATACGGATATTTGCATCTTTCATCTTTAGAGCTTGATGGTAAGATTTTAGCTTCTCATTGGGGCATAGTTTACAAAGATGTTTTTTATTATCTTCTGCCTTCAATAACTAAAAATGATTTAATGAAGTTTTCACCAGGAAGACTACTACTTTATAATCTGATAAAGTGGGGCTACGAAAATAAAATTAAAAAATTTGATTTAACGTTAGGGGAAGAGTCATATAAAAAAGAATGGACTAATTCTAAGATAAACTTGAGTGAATTTTATGGTCCAAAAAGTTTGATTGGATACCCCATAAGTTTTTTCTTTTTAATAAAATTAAAAATTAAAAATATTCTTAAAAATATTTTACGTATACGAAATTAATAATAAATATAAAAATATTTATTTATTTTTAAAATTTAGCTAATTTTTTTAATTATCTTTTTTATTATTGAGTGCGGTCTTTTTTTAGTTTCATCTAATATTTTTGCTATATACTCAGACAAAATACTCATTGAGAGCAATTGCATTGCACCTAAAAATAAAACTAAAACTATTAATGTAGTTATACCTTTGGGAGCTTCATCTTTTAAAAAATACAAAGAAATATAAATTACAACTGCAATGCTTGAAAGTATGAATATTAAATAGCTTATAAATGACATAATTTCTAATGGCAAATATGAGAAAGAAAAAATTCCTTTTTTTGCCCATTGGATATTTTTAAAAAAATTATTAGTTGATTGACCAAATTGTCTTTTTGGTCTTGTGTATGAAACGCCAGTTTGTTTAAATCCTGTCCACGCTCTTAATCCACGAATAAATCTATCAGTTTCTTTTAAAGAATTAATCGCATCAACCACTTTTCTGTCCATTAGAGAAAAGTCTCCTGCATCCAAAGGTATTTTGATATAAGATAACTTATTAAAAATTCTATAAAAAAATTTATATGAAAAGTTCATAATTCTAGAAGTTTCTCTTTTTTCTCTTAGGCCATAAACTACATCATTTCCTTCTAGCCACTTAACAGCAAATTTTTCTATCAATTCAGGTGGATCTTGTAGGTCACCATCAAGAAGCACAACGGCATCACCAGTAGAATATTTCATACCAGATGAAAACGCATTCTGTGAATTAAAATTTCTTGAATGTATAATGGCAACTACATGTTTATCTTTTTCGCATATATCTACTAACACCTTCTCACTTTCATCAGGGCTACCATCATTAACAAATATAATTTCATACCTGCAACCAATTTTTTTAAATGTTGAAATTAACCTTTCATACATTAGGGGTATAGATTGCTCATCTTTATAGCATGCAATAATAGCTGAAATTTTTAAATCTTTAATATTTTTCATTTAAAAACTTTGTTACAAATTTTATTATACTTCCTTGGTCAAGCTTATTCATTTTTCTTAAATAAGATTGAGATCCAATTTTATTATGAACTTTATCCTCTAATGATAAAGATTTAAAATGAATTTTTTTATTTATATTAAATTTAAAGAATAAATTTGTTAGAATTGATGTCAAACCACCATTTTCAATATTTTCTTCAATTGACATAATCTTATTAGTTGTAGAATTTTTTAATATAAATTTTTCATTTACTGGCTTTAAAATAGGTAGGCTAATTAATTTTATTTTAAATCCTTTAAGTTGAAGTTTTTTTACAGCACCATAGACATTTTCAAGAATATTCCCTGTTGAAAAAATTGTTAGTTCTTTACCATTTGTTAAGATTAAACCTTCATTGTTGTTACACTTTATATCTTGACTATAAGGATCTTTGTCAGGTGCCTTGCCTAGCCTAACAAAACAAGGTGTTTTATTTTTAAACATTAAATTAACGACCATTTTTGCCTCAAATCTACTACCTGGATTATATACAGACAAATTTGGAAGAGATCTAGTTATTGAAATATCTTCAGAGGTATTATGAGAAATTCCTTGCACATTATAACTAAACCCGCCACCAGCTCCTATAATTTTTATATCTAAATTATTATGAACAATATTGTTTCTAATTTGTTCGAGTGACCTAAACAAAACAAAAGGTAAAATAGAATATACAAAAACTTTTTTACCTGACATGGCCATACCAGCCGCCACACCGATCATATTATTTTCGGAGACACCTACATTTAAAAATCTTTGAGGAAATATTTTCGCAAATTCTTCAAATGCACGATACCCTAAATCTGAAGTTACCAGATGGGCATTTTTATTTTTTCTTGCATATTTTATTAGTTCTTCAACAAAAATAAATCTCATAATAATTAATTATCTAGTCCTTCCAATGCAAGATTGTATTCTTTTTTATCTAAAACTTGATAGTGAGACTCAAATTTATTTTCCATAAATTTCACATTTTTACCTTTAATTGTATGAGCTATTATTAAATTAGGTTTTGCTTTTTTATTTTGAAAAGATTTTAATGCACTAAATAAAGAATCTATACTATGCCCTTTGGACTCAACAACATTCCAATTAAAGCTAGTAAATTTATTTTTAATAGGTTCTAAATTGATGATATTTTTTGTTGACCCAAACCCTTGGAGTTTATTGTAATCCAATATTACGTAAAAATTATTTAGCTTATGTTGTGCTGCAAAAAGGGCTACTTCCCAGATAAGCCCTTCATTGCATTCTCCATCGCCAATCAATACAAAGACCCTATTTTTCTTTTTATCTAACTTTAAAGTATAGGCCATTCCAGCAGCCACAGACATGCCATTTCCCAAAGATCCAGAACAAAAATCTATTCCTTTTGCAAGGTTTGTGTCAGGATGACCTCCAAGTTTTCCATTGTCTGACAGATACTCTTTAATTAGAAAGTTTTCAGAAAAAAATTTTTTTTTCATTAATGTAAGATAATAAGATAATGCAGCATGTCCTTTACTCATTATAAACTTATCATTATTTTTAATATTATTTTTATCAATTTTCATGAAACCAAAATAAAGCACTGTTAATATGTCTATACATGAAAGACATGATCCGATGTGATGAGCTTTCTTCTTAAATGATATCTCTAATATTTTCTTTTTGAGTTCTTTGGAAATATTTTCTAATTTATAAATTAAATTTTTATTACACATTATAGAATTTTTTATACCAATTAACAGTATTTACTAGTCCTTTTTTTAAACCTACACTTGGTTTCCAGTTCAGCTTTTTTTTTACGTAAGAATTATCTGAATACCAAGTTGATTGATCCCAATACCTATTTTTCATAGATCCATATGAATTTTTTTTTTTATAATTTGTAATTTTTTTTAAAGAATCGTAAATTTCTTTTATTGTGGTTTGTTTTCCGCTTCCTAAATTAAAAATCTCTCCTTTAAGATTTTTTTTATCTGCAATCATTTTATAAAAGTCAATTACATCATCGATATAGATCATATCCCTTGAAATTTTAGGGGAAACTAATTTAATTTTTTTATTATTAAGCATGTTCTTAACTAACGTTGGGATTAGTCTGTCTCTTCTTTCGAACGGCCCATATACATGAAATGGTCGTATAGTTACTATCTGAAGATTTGATTTGAAGCTTTCATATTGACAATAAAGTGTTGAAGAACTTTTAAATACTGAATAATAACTATTGGGTACAAGAATATCTTTTTCTTTCATTGCTTTATTTTTGAAACCGTACTCTGAACTTGATCCGGTATTTATAAAAATGTTAAATTTATATTTTTTACATTCATTGATTAAATTAAACGTTGAATCTAAAATTGATTTTTTAATTTTTTCGATCTCATTTTGATCTGAATAAGCTCCATGCGTAGCCAAATGATAAATTGTTTTTGGCTTAATATTTTTGATAATTCTTTTAATCTTATTTACATCTGCAATGTCAGCATAATGAACATTTACTTTATGGATTATATCTTTTAGTCTCCATGTATCTGAATTTTTTTTAATCAGAATATTAACCTTAATTCCTCTTGAAACAAAATAACGTGTCAAATTAGAGCCTACGAAACCTGCAGCACCTGTTATAAGTAGTGGATATTTCAAAATAAAATAAGCTAAGTTAATTTTTTTTATTTAATTTCATACAAGATATATTATTTAAATATAAAATACTATTAAATAAGATTTTGTTAAGATTATGATTAAACTAATAAGGTACATATGAATATTTTAATTACGGGTAGTACATCTGGAATAGGATTGGAAATTCTCAATCAACTTAAAAAAGATGAAAAAAATAATTTTTTTTTAATTTCAAAAAGTATAAAGAAAGATATGATTAAAAAGAATATTCATAGCTACAAATTAGACTTATCAAATATAAATTTATTAAAAAAAAAAATTAAAAAAATATTAAAGGACTCAAATAATAAAATTGACTTAATTATCTGTAACGCAGGGCAAGGAGTTTTTGGTTATGTGCAAGATGTTAGTCTGGAGCAGTATAAAAAAGTTATGGATGTAAATTTCTACTCACATCTACTAATAATAAAATCAATAATTCCCCTCATGAAGAAAAGAAAATTTGGACATATAATCAATATTGCATCAGGAGCTGGAATTGTTGGTTTGGAAAAAACATCTACTTATTCAATTAGTAAGTCTTGCATGCAGGTACTAATAGAATCAATGCATAAAGAACTTCAGAGCTTTAACATATTCTCTAAGAATATTTTTCCGGGACAAACTAAAACAAATTTTTTTAAAAAAAACTTATACATAAAACACAAAACAAAAGTTCAAGGCAAGAATGTAAAAAAAATATCGTCCTTAATCATCAAAAATTTATTTAAAAAAAAAGTAAATATTTTTTGTCAAAAAAAAACAATGGTTTCCTTCATAATAAAAATTTTTCCAAATTTAAGATAAAAGAAATTTTTATTTCATGATATTCTTTTTAAAAAATTAGAAGAAAATAAATTGTATTTATCATATTTTTTTTTAACTTTTAAAAAATTTTTAAAATTTGGATAATTTAATTTTATTTTTTTTTTATCAAATAAAAAATCTTTGCATAAATATATCTTATGTTTTTTCTTTATAACATAGTTGTGAAGTAACTTCAGTTTTTCGACTTCTGTGGTAAAAATTTTTTTTGAGTTAAAAATTTGATTTATATTGATGCTAATTCCATTGTCTGAAAAGGAGAGATAATTATCATTTTTTTTATGCATTTTTATACCAATTACGAATCCAGATAAATTTAATTTTTGACATAATAATATGAAGTCTCTCAAATCATTTTTAAGATTTTTATTTTTAATTATAATTTGAATTTCAAAAAAAGAGTAAGGATTTATTATTTTCTTTATATCGACACCGTATGAAGATAATGGAAACATTATTTCTTTATATGAGTTAATATTTTTTTTTTTGAATTTAAAAAGATTATATATAAAAAAGTTAATATATTTAACAAGATTATTTCGCACACAGTAACCAAACAAATTTTCTTGAATTATATTAAAAAATTTTGATGTATTTAGATTATTGTTTTTTCTATTATTATCTAAAATCTTTTTTGATTTAAATATAATACTTCTTCCAATATTTTTATTTTTAGCAAAAATATCCACCCAACCATTTATATATTCATATTTGTCTTTATCTTTATAAAGATTGTAAATTAAATCTTTATAATTTGAACAAGCTACTGTTGTAGATTCGTAGGATTTAGAAATTGGTTTTAATCTTAGTTTAACATGGGTAATAATCCCTATAAGTCCGAGGCCTCCACACACAGATTTAAAAATATGTTGATTTCTTTTTGGGGAGCACTTAATTTTTTTTTTATTTGGTAAAATAACCTCCATTTCAATAATATTTTGAGAAAAGTTTCCACATTTAAAGCTATCTTTTCCGTGAACATCATTGCCTATGCATCCTCCAAGGCTAACCTCGCCACCGCCTGGTATTGAATATAAAGACCAACCATGTCTATTTATTTTATATATTATTTCTTTTATCTTATGGCCAGATGAAACTGATAGCTCTCCTTTAGATTTATTGAAAATAAATATTTTTTTAAAATATGATAAATCTACAATTATATTATTAGTATTAAAAATTGTATCAAACCAACTTAATCCAGAGCCTATTGGTAAAATTTTTTTTTTATTTTTTTTTTGCAAAATTGATAATTTCAATTATTTGATTTATATTTTTTGGATAAGAAATAATACAATTACTTTTTGTATAGTTTGTATAATTAAAATTTAAGTATTTATAAAATTTCACTTATTTTTTTTCGCTATTAAATATAAATTGCCTGCTTTAAGTCCTATAATTACTTTTCCTAGGAATGAAAAAAAACTATTATTTGAAATTTTTTTAATTAATACTGATTTAGGTATCATTTTAATCCAGTAATTTATTGAATAAAAGTTTTTTAAATTTTCAACTTTAATATTTTCATAATTATTTTTTTTGAAAATTAAACGTAATGCCTCTTTATTAAACACCGCTGCGTGTTCGTCATTAATAATTGGGTGTCTGCTTTTCAATATTTTTGCCAAAAAATGTCTTTCATTATGACAAATACATATAATGATTCCCCCTGGTTTAAGAGTTTTATAAATATTATCTAAAAAGGAATTAGCATCTACAACATGCTCAATAATCATTGCTATAAAAACAACATCATACAATTTTTCCTTAATTTGACTTGAGTCAAAAATTCCATGATGAATATTGTTTTTAATATCCTCTCTAGCAAAAGATATTGCTTCCTTTGATGGTTCAATACCTTTAACATTTTTAAAGCCCATTTTTATAGCTTCTTCAAGCATAAAGCCGTTGCCACATCCTATCTCTAAAAAATTATCTTTATTGTTGTCGAGAAACGTAAGCCCTTTTTGTAATATTTTTGAGTATGATTTAGTTAAACCTTTTAGCTCATCTGAGTATTCGAATGTGCTTTCATTGTATAGTTTGTTTGAATGATCTTCTTCATATATCTCGGAAGCATAAAGTAAACTGCATTTAGCACATCTTAACATCTTATAGTGATAACCATCCGGATCTTTTCTTCCTGCAAAATTTGCATCTTCTGGATTTTTTGGAAGCTTTTCTAAATAGATTGTTTTAGAATAGTCTCTAGTTTCACAGATAGGACAACTTTTTTTTATCATACAGTTTTCATTTAATTAATATTTTATTAATATACAGTAAAGAGCATTATAGTTTAAGATCTTTTAACATAGTTATTTACACTAAAAATTGGAGAAACAATTAGATGAAGTACTGGTTAATGAATCCAACACTCCTTTTACTTCGATAAGCCCCTACTGACCTCCACTAACTTTTACTTTAGTTTTTTATTCATAAAGTACAACTATCAACGGTTATTAGTGTTCAATGTATAGTACGTCGCGTAGTACGGGTTTATTTCTTATGTTAAGATAATCTACAATTAATAATAAATCATGACTAATTTTTTTAACAAAGCAGACTTATCAAGAAATGATGCAGAAAAAATTATTTCTGAAACACTAA
>MDTC01208565.1_pt1 | contig 15626 bp, 7 predicted proteins | sample 811181 | NCBI WGS metagenome assembly MDTC01 (sample SAMN05326644, study PRJNA326480) | marine metagenome | isolation source: seawater | place: Pacific Ocean: North | collected 2011
CGCGCGCCAGAGACGGCGGCGAGTGGACGGCGATGACGCGCGCGCTCGTTGAGATCGACCGCGCTGAGGATGCATTTTCGGATATTGAACGCGAGGCTCGAGTGTTGATGCGAGACACATTCGCGGATGCGTTTCGAAGGGCGGAAATCGTCGGTGAAACGGAGCGGGAGCGTCGTTTTGCGCAAATATTCAATTTGCGCGCCGCCGACGCCGCCAAGGCGACGTTCGCGGACATCTTCGATCGGTTTCTGCGGTACGCGCGAGAAGTGTCCGAAGACGAGGCGTGTGATGTACGATCGATCGGTATACCGAAACGCGCGTTAAGCGAGACGCACCGTTTCGAAGACATTCGCGAGTTGAACATGCACGCGGCGGGTTTGCGGGAAATTCCACCCGCCGTGCGCCAGTGCACGCATCTCCACACCTTGATTTTGAGCAAGAACTCGATTCAGAGGCTCGACGGACTCCCTCGCAACATAGACTTACGTCACGTGGATCTCGGTCGGAACGAATTGTGGAATGCGGGCGATCTGATACTGTTGGCCACTCGCGCGCCGAATCTCGCCTCGGTGATTTTGCGCGGAAACGCGCGGCGGCTCTCGAAGAAAACATTCTACGCCCCCATACTCATCAAAAGGATGAAAACGTTGCGTCAGATAGACGGCGTCGACGTTCCATCGGACGCTCGCGCGCGTCTTCTCGAAACAAAAGTCACGCTGCGCGCGGTGCGTCGACGAGGTCAATTGTGTGTGGACGAGCGCGGCGAGGATGTGGTGGAATTCGGATTGGAGGATGCGTACGCGCGCGTCGTCGAGATGTGTGAGCGTCTCGCGACGACGCGCGCGGCGCATCTCGCGAATAATTGTCTGCAAACACTCATTGGGTTCAGCGCGTGCAAACGATTGCGTCATCTGACGCTCGACGGAAACGACGCGATTCGACTCGACGGTTTGAGTCTGCTCGCGCGACTCGAGGTGCTGCGTTTGAGAAATTGTGGCATTCGCGCGCTTCCTGCGGCGTGTTTTCGGTCTCTTCGTCAACTGACGCGCGTGGACGTGGAAGAAAACCACATCACGTCGTTGAGCGCGCTGGATCAGTGTCTGGCGCTCGAAGAGATTTACGCCGCGCACAACGAGTTTTCGGATGTGAGCGACGTCGCCGCGCTCGCGTCGCTTCCTTGATTGAAATTACTCACGCTCTATGGGAACGCGCTCGGACACGCGAAACTCTACCAACGGTATATAGTGTTTAAATTACCGAGATTGCTCGTGTTGGACGCCGAATACGTCAGCGACGCGCAGCGAGCGGAGGCGATGAAGACGTACACGGGTCGCCTGACGGTTGACATGATTCCGAAGACGTCTCGCGCGAGCGAAATGACGCTCGCATCGCTCGGGTTGTTGTACCTCGATCACGCCCTGATCAAGGCTCGATTTCAAACCATTCGTCAGATTAATTTCGAAAACAATCGCCTGAGCGACGTGTCGGCGCTCGGTGAACTCCCAAAGCTCACCAAACTGCGATTGCGCAACAATCGCGTTAACGCCGCCTTTGGTCGAGCGAACGCATTCGAGAAACTTACATTTTTAGATCTCAGTGGCAACTGCATTTCATCGCTGAGCGCGCTCTCTTTGGGTCGGTGCGCGCAACTGCGCACGTTACTCTTGTCGGATAATTTCCTCACGAGACTCGACGGCATCAATCAACTCAAGTCGTTGCGAGTGCTCGACGCGGATAAGAACAAGTTGAGTCGAATCGACGCGAACACCTTCGATGGATGCGAGAGCTTTCGAGTGATTTCGCTTCGGAAGAACGCGTTCAGGACGGTGAAGCATCTGAAAAGGCTCGAACACGTGCGCGAACTGAGACTCGACGATAATCGCATCGATGATTTACAGGAAATCAGTTGGCTCGTATATCTGCCGCGATTGCGCGCGCTGTCGCTGACAGGGAACGTCGCGACGAAATTTGAAAAGTACGACGAGTTCGTCACCACGTGCTGTCGCGGGTTGACGTCTCTGGACGGTAAGAGCGTGGAGACGCTATGTTAATAAATATTTATTACCAGTGGTGAGAGTCTCTAGTACTCATCACCGTCTTCTGAGAAAGTCTCTACTAGTGTGCTTCCGAGCGTCGCGTATTCCTCCACCGTGCGAGCCAAATCGCGCTGCATCATCGCGATCGCCTCTTCCGTGCCACCCAAAGATTGTCGCAACGAATCGTTTTCGTATTCGAGCTCAGCGTTCACTTCCTCGAGTTGCTTGACGCGTTCGAGGAGTTCCCCTCCGGCGGCGCCGTGCTCGAGCCCCTTCATCTGCTCGACGAGACGCTCAAACTCTCGTTCGACGCGCTGTGCCTTTTCTTCGGCAGCCTGAACCCTCTCGGTCGCGAGAAGCGTCGTCGCACCGTTCGCGTACCCCTTTTCGTCGATTATTTTACGTGCGGCGCTTAAATCATCGTTCGCTTTAGCCAACAAGTTCAGTAAGCGCTCGTTCTCCGCGCGAAGCACGCGCAATTCCTCGGCGGACGCCTCTGAGACGGGGCTCGCTCTGCCGACGCTCGCCAGGGACGCCTCCGCGCTCGCGGCGCGACGCTCGGCGTCCATCACTCTAATCTGTAAACTGTGCACTTCAGCGCTGGTGCCGCTCACCTCCATGGCCTCTCGCAAGGCATCCTTCGATATGGCGAGCTCGCTGCGCAAACCACCGATTTCGGCGCGCGCCTCGGCTTCTTTACGCGAAACCGCAACCAGTTCTCGTTTCGCCTCCATGGCCGCGGCATGCGCCTCGCGCAAGTTGACGTCCAACTGGTCACACTTATCTTGCGTTTCTTTGAGAGACGCAGCCAGACGTTGGGCCTCTTCTGCACTCTCCTTCGCCTGCGACTCGGCGCGCATGAGCGCGCTCGTGTTGGATTCACCAGGTTTCCGCGGTGCGGAAACGCCCGCGGTATTCTCGATGACGTTACGAAGTCGCTCCACCTCGGTTTCGAAAGACTTTCGATCGCGCTTTAAAGCATCCACTTGGCCACTCAAACTTTGATTTTGGTCTTGCAGCGCGTTGACTCTCTCGCGCAACAGCTCAGAGCGTTGGGAATCGTCGCCGCTTTGGACAGCGGTCCGATGTTCCTGCGTTCGAAGGACCGACGCCAGACTCTCGAGTTCCTTGACTCTGTTCGTCTCTAACCTGAGTTTGTGCTTGAGAGTCTCGATGTCTCCCTGCGCGTCGGTGAGCCTACTTCTGACAACGGTTAAGTTCGCCTCAGCCGCGGCGGTCTCCCGTCTCGCCATTTCCTTGGCGCGCTCCATCTCGAAGAGCATCGCACGAGATGTCTCGAGCTTCTTATTCATAGCCTCGTACGAACCGACGTCTTCGCCCTTCTCTCGCGCGGTGTCGTTGAGTAGCCGCGTCAAGTTGTCCACTTGGCGCTGGTAGGCGTTCAAGTCGGTTGCGTACGCTTTGCTCTCAGCTTCGGCCGTTTTCGCTCTTTCCAACGCTTGCGCGAGAGAATCATCGTGAGCTTCGAGCGCAGCCTTGGCGCGTCGCATATCTCGCTCCATGTCGTGCATATCAGACACGACGCGTCGGTTTTCCGCGCCGAGCTCTTCGTACGTCTGCACGACATCATCGAGTTCCTTTTGCTTCGCCTTGGCATTCGCCTCCGCCGCGCTTTGCGCAGACTGTGCCTCGCGCAACTGCGCGCAAGCATCATCGCGCTCCATGGTCGCGCGTTGAAGTTCAGAGTTCAAAATTTGTTGCTCCTTCGTCATGGCCATCAAGTCATCGGACACTACGGCGAGCTCTTCGCGGTACTGTGCGATCTCCGTCGCCACCGCTCGTTGCTTATCTTCGGCGAGTTCACCCTGTTCCTGCAAAGTGCGGGCGTGCGCGATGGCCGCATCGCGTTCTTGTAACGCTCCGTACACCTTGGCTTCGGCCGTGGCGCCGAGTCTGCGCGCTTCCTCCGCCGCGGCGCCCTCGCGCATGGCGCGCTCACGAGCCTCCTCCAACGCGCTCACCGCCATGTCGGCTTCGTCTTGCAAACGCATGCACTCATTCTCGAGCGCCAAGATCTTTTCCGCGCTGGAACCCTCGAATCGCGAGATCGTGTCCCGTTTACTCTCAACCTCGCGCAGATTCGCGTACGCCACTCTGAGCTTTTGCGACAAGGCGTCTCTCTGCTCGTCAATGTCGCCGATGATTGATTTGAGCTGCTCAATCTCTTCCGCTCGGCGCGCGGCGAGCGCGCGTTGCGTTTCGAGCTCTTGCGCGACCTCTCCACCGTTCCCACGTTGCGCTTCCATGATGGCGCTTTCAGCCTCCTGCGCCACCGCTCGCGCCGCCTCTGCCGCGTCCCGGGCCGCTTGCTGCGCCGCCTTGACGTCGGCTCTATCCGCGCTCGACTCGTCTTGCTCGTAGAGTTTCACCTTGTGCAAAAGCGCTTCGTTATCGTCAGAGAGCAAACCGATCGCATTCTGGGCCTCCGCGAGCAAACTTTCGAGTTCACGCATGCGTTCCGAGCTCACGGCGCCGTTCGTCGGGTGTCCTCGAGAGCTCGCCTTTTCGTTGAGCGCCCGACGCAGTCGTTCCACCTCTCCGCGTGCTTCGTCTCTTTCCGTCTGAAACGCCTCCGCATCGGCGAGCGCGGCAATTTTCATGTCTTGCGCCGCCTTGAGCTGCTTGCGCGCTTTGCTCAACGCCTCCAAGTTGCCGCCCTTTTGCGCGTTTTCCCGCAATAGACGTTCGAGCTCGGAGGCCAACTCGTGGTTCTCTCTCATCAGCTCCGCGTTCGCGCCGTTCGCGTTCGCGTCGGGAGAGCGCGGGATGGACTCCGTCGGCGTCGACAGCACGCTAGAATAATGATTCATCAACCGATCACACTTATCCACCAGCGACACGATGAGCTGCGTCTTTTCGTCCTCGTCGCCATCGACCATCACGTCCGCCAACCCATCCTTCAGTTTGGCCGTCTCCACCTCCGACATCGTCGCCGCTTTTCTCGTCGCATCGAGCGCATCACTCAACACTTGATTCTCTCGTTCCTTCTCTCGCAACGCGTTCAGAGCCTGCGCGCGAAACGTCGCGTCGGTCAGTCATCTCGTCCTCAACCAACCATCCGTATGATGTCGCTCGCACCGCGCGCTCGCATCGCGCGCGCGCGTCACGTACGTCGTTCAGGAGGTTAAACGTGTCCCGTTCCACCTTGCCCCGTCGCTTCTCCCCGTCGCGCATCGCCATCGTGTCGCAATCACCGCGACCGTCTCGCGAATCTCGCGAAATTCAAACTCGTTCGTCGTCGCCTCTCCCTCGACGTCACGCTCGATCTCTCCCTCGCGCGCGCTCCACCGACGGTCGATCTCGCGCTCACGTTCGTCTTTCCCGCGGTCGACGTCTCCGCGCACCGCGCGCCGACGCGCGAACGTGTGTGCGGACGCGGTCAATGACATTCGCGGGAAAATCAAATTTCAAAAATTTTCGAGAGTCGGCGGCGCGGTGGGCTCGAGATCGACCGCGGCCGCCATCGCGCGTCGCTTCGAGCGAAGCGTCCGCACGAAACGTCTCGCCATGTGTCCTCTAATGTACGTCTGCGCGACGACGGCGGCGCCCCAGGTTTCGATGTTTCGCAGTTGTCGGCGTCGCGCGAGTCGCGCGTCGAGCGGGAGCGCGGCGGCGCCGAGTTTGGCGGCGAGGAGCGATTCGAGCACGCGGGCGAACGGGACGCCTCGACCGGGTTCCCGCGTGGTGATGGATTCGTAGAGGATGCGACGTCGCCAGAGGGCGGAGGCGCGCTCGGTGTGTCGACGAAAGGCGGGAGATTTATCGCCGAGTTCGCCGTCGAATTCGAGCGCGAGCGGCGGGCCGACGTCGCGGAGGAATTCTCGCAGACGGTGGGCGCCGATGAAACCGGTGGCGTTCGGATCGTGCTCGCTCCACGCGCGTTGGTAGTCGTAGAGGTGTTTGGGGGTGACGATGGCGGCCTCGCGGAGGACGCCGAAGGTGACGTGGTCGAGGATGGAGGCGACGAAGAGGTTGGTGAAAATGTACCCCATGGCGACGACGTAGGTGACGAAATAGATCACCGCGCCGTCTGGGTACCCACAGTTCTCCGAACGGCCCGAGTTCACGCATTCGGGTTCGGTGATCATGAGATCGTACATGTACTGACGCCATCCTTCGCCGGTGACGACCTGGAAGAGCAACAGGAAGGAACTCGTAAAGGATTGGAAATTCGCATCCTTGTTTAACGCGACGCCGTACTTGACGTTCGGAAACACCTGCGTGCCGACGCCCGCGTACACGAAGATCCATATCATCATCAATCCCATGACGCTCAGAATACTCGGCACCGCCAACACGAGCGTGCTCGCGAGAATTTGCAGAGACTGCACGTGGCGAATGACGCGAAAGACGCGAAGAAATCGAAACGGGCGACCAATTTGGTCGCGCGGCGACCCCGGGACACTCCTCAGCGTCGCCGCGGATCCGACGGCGAGGAACAGTTCGAACGCGTTCCATCGCTGGGAGAAATAGTGTCGCACGCTGGGATACGCGGCGGTCACCTGCAGCAAAGCTTCGGTCAAGTATATCCCCACGAAGCACATTTCACCGATTGAGCGCACGCGCGCTAAAACGTTCCCGTCGTCGCCGTATCGTTCAGTCATCATCAACCCCGCGTTCACGCTCACGGTGATCAAGACGAACGTTTTGTACCAGTCGTGATTCACGATTTTGAAGCACATCCTTCTGAACCCCGGCGGTGGTAAAACTTTCGCTCTGATTGGTTTTAGCGAAAGCGCGATTTTGCGCATGTCGTGCCACAGTTTTTGTCGTTCCGTCTGCAGTTTACGACCGGATATCAGACCGAATTGGTGAATGAAAACGCCGATGATGGTTCGAATCATCAAGAAGGAGCCAAACAGAATGAATGCGACGAAGAAGAAGGCGGCGGGCCAGTTACGTTCAAACCTCGGTTGCGAATCGACACCGGTTTTATCCATCGCTGCAAACATGATTTCGGTCCAATTGTCCAACGACGCCGTCTCGAGAAGCGTCAACATCGCGCTTCCGATCCAATCGAACTCGAATAAGTGTCTATTCCAAATCCTTTCCACCACCTCACCGCTCGACTCTACAAACGTCCCAAGGCACTCCGACTTTGACGCCACCGTCGCGTCGGTGCAGCCGTAAAACGTCCCACCGTATTCGCGAATGCCGATGATGGCGAAGGATAGAAACATGGCGCCCGTGAGCATGATGACGGACCATATCGTCGGAAGAGTGACAATGAGTGATTTCGCGAGATGCCGCATCGACTTGACGCGCGTCATGATGCGAACCGGTCGCAAGGGTGCCGCCATGTTGAACGCGCGTCGCCAATATCTTGTGTACGAACCCTTCAATAGTACCGGACACGCGACGATCATGACGTCGATGACGAGTATGCCCATGTCGAGCAAGTTCCAAACGCGCGCGACGTACGGCGCGGACGTGAGCGCGAATCCATGCGCGACGATATTGAGCGCAAAATCCATCAAAAAGTACCCGCACACGCAGTAATTCGCCGCGTCGACGTGCGCCTGAAGAGGATTTTCCTGATCCACGGGTCTCGTCGCCAAAACCGCGATCACGGACACGGACACGACGCAAAACGTGAGTCTCTCGTACCACACGGAACGTAACGCGCGCTTCGCGCGCGCGCGGATTCGACTCGAGGATGGAAACAGACACAGGGCGTTGTCCGAAATGTACCAAGGAAAATCCACGGCGGACTCGACGTGCGCGTCCTCGGCCACGTCGTCGTCGAAGATGATCTCGACTCGAGCGTCGCGACGATGGGTGCGATCGTCTGCGTTCGAACACGGTGATAATTTCGTCTCGACGCTGAAACCCGAATCGTCGTGATTCGTCGGCTCCTTCATGACGACGGTTAATTCTTCCGGCGGTGCCGAATCCGGCGCCGCGTCCACGAAGGCGTCCTCTCTCGTCTTCACCTCGACGAATTTCGACTCACAGAGCACAAAATCTCGACCCAACTGTGCGGTATCGCTCGATTGTTCCACGATGGAGGCCGATATTAGGCGTTCGATGCGTTTGGTCACTCGTTTTTCAATCTCCCATCGACGCTCGAGCCACGGCGACACGCGGTTAGCCCGCTCGGTCGTCCATCGTCTTCCGCTCAGTGTCAACGCGAGTTTCACGCGAACGCGTTCCATGAAATCCACCGCGCAATATTCCTTCATCACGCGTCGCACCGACCTCTTGACCAACTCTTCCGATTGCACGATCGTCTTTTCCACGTCGCGCAGTTCCAAATTTTCGAGCACGACGGCGATGACGAGATTGAGCACGATGTAGTTGAGGAGGATGAAAAACGTGATGTAGAACGGTATCGCCGCCTTGGTGATTTGTATGTCGTGAAACATCAACTCCGTCCATCCCTCGCCCGTGCTCACGGTGAAGAGCGCCAACATCGCCTGCGGGAAGGTGTCGAAATGCAGACGCGGCGGCGACTCCAATCCTTCGTTTCGATTCGCGAAGAGTTGCATGCCGAGCACCGCGTACATGGCCAAGATGGCGACATAGAAGAGAAACAGCGATAACAACGATCCAGCCGATCGAAACACGCGATTGATGGTGTCGGCGCCCGACCGAGATCGCGCGCGACCGTGCGTCTTGAACAGTCGCGGGATGCGCAACGACGTGAGATTGACGCCGCGGTTCCACATGACGGCGGCGCTCGTCGCGACGACGAAGACGTCGAACAGTAAGAGCACATCCTCGTTCGTCGGTCGCATCGCGCACACGCGTCGCGTCATGCGCTTGGCTGCGAACGCGCGAAGAACAACCTCGAGCATGAAGGCGGAAATGAAAAATCCCTCCGCCGCAAGGAGGTATCGCTTCTTCTCCGCGTCCAAATCGAATCGATACAGCGCCATGACGGCGGCGTTACACGCGATGAGACATTTGATCATTCGATCGAAAAACAACCCGTGCACGTATTCAGACAAACGATCTCGCTTCGGACGCGCGACACCACTCGGCACAGCGCGCGGTTCCTCGTCGTCGTCGCGCATCAATCGCGCGCGCGTCATCGCCGCCTCGGCGACTGAATGGACGCTCTCGCCCTCGCCGCCATTCAATCGTCGAATGAGTCGACGAATCGTCGCGTTACTCTCGAAGTCGTCCCCTGCGTCGTCATCACCGTCATCATCGTCATCCTTCCCTTTCGATCTACTTCGCAGCATCATCTGATGTTCCCTGCGCAGTCTCAGAAACACCCCGCTCACCGCGGCGACGAAGACGGAGACGATGAAGTACGTCCCGACGATGATGAGCGTCACGAAGTACGCCGCCGACGCCTTGTACTCGGCGTTCACGATTGGAAACATCCCCTCCTGCCAAGACTCTATGGTGATCGTCTGAAACATCACCAACAGCGTCGACCCGAAACTATCAAAGGATTGGTACCCGTGTTTCGGATTGCCCACTAAATCGCTACAAAAGAGGGACGAATTCGAGTCGTACACCCCGGGGCACACGAATCCTTTATCGTCGACGTGATTTCGCACGTCGCCGCAAAAGAGGGGCGGGTCGCTCACCGCCGTGTAAAAGTCGCTCGCGGTCGCGGCGGACGTCGTCTCCACGCATCGTCGTCGAAGAGATCCGCCGAAGACGCCCATGCCCATGAGGGCGTAAAAGACGGCGCACACCACGGTGACGGCGGCGACGTCGCGCAATAAAGAGATTGACTTTGTAACGATTCCGCGATGAATACCACGGACGTGGCGAGTTTGAATTGTTTTAACGCGTGCACGCCGCGAAAGAGACGGAGTTGGCCGATGCGAACGCGCGCCAAGATGGAATCGATGCCGCGGCGACGCATCGCCATCGAGAGCCAACTGACGACGATGATGAGGAAATCCACCTGATTGTACACGCTCGCCGCGTACGCGTGCTTGTGACCGATGAACCCGAGCGCGAATATTCTCGCCGCCGCCTCCGCCGTGTACAGACACAGAACGACCGCGTCTATCGCGCGAAGCGGCGATTTCGCCAACTCGCGCAACGTCTCGCCGCGCGTCGTCGACTCGCCGCTCGACGCCAACAGCACGAGCGTCACAAAGTGCGTCGCGATCACCCCCAACACCGCATACTCCATCGTCTGCGAGTGCATGACGCGAAACACCGCGCGCCGCGCGCGATTATCCGGTCCGAACGTCCACAAGGACCGTCCCGCCAACGTCGCCCCCGGCCCAGCCTCGGACCGCGGCGCGTCCTCCGCGTCTCTCTTCGCGCGCGCCGCCTTGACCACCGCCGCGCGAAACCGCAACCGTCCGCCTCGAGACACGCTCGACGACGTTCCCGCGGCGCCATCGTCCCGCTCGCGCGCTCGCGTCGTCGCCATGCGCGTCCCTCGCGTCCCGAGCCAAAAATACAATCAATTCAATGTTCGCGCTCTCTCGCGCTCTCTCGCGTCACCGCCGACGCGCGTCGCGCGTCACCGCGCCGCACCGCCGCGCGCGTCCGTCTCACCCCTCACCGCGCCCCGCTCGGCGTCCGTCTCGTCCGTACGCTCGCGCCGACGTCTCTCGCGCGCGAGCGCCCGAAAAGTCGCAAAAGTCGCTTCCTCTTCTTCTGACCACGACCCACCTTCTCGAGTCAGGACTCACCACGTACCCGCTTCACATACTGTGTACTCATACGAAACGCCCACACCGTTTCACCGCGGCCGAATCACCGCGCGTCTCCGCTCGCGAATCCTCGTCGTCACCGCGCGCCGCGCGCCGTCTCGCGCCGCGCGACATGTCGCGGACGATCGATCTCGATCCCGTCGACCCGCGCGACGGGTCCGCGCCGCCCTTCGTCGCCCTCGTGCGATGCTCGCGCGCGCACATCGACGCCTGGATCGCCGCCGCCGCGCGCGCGGCGTCGACGTCTCGCGACGCCGGGGACGAGGACGCGCCGCGTCTGACGGCGCGCGTGGACGTCGGGGATGATGGTAGAACGCGCGCGTGGACGCTGGCGTGCGATGGACGCGCGCGCGCGTTCGCGTCCATCGCGGAGGAGGGAGAGGCGATGGTGGTTCGAGGGACGGCGCGTCCCGAGGGCACGCGCGAACGCGGGTCTCTGCGCGCGGTGGGCGCGGTATCGGAGAAATTGCGACCGAAACGGTCGTTGGAGGATGGCACCGCGAGACGGGTGAAGATGCGGGGGGAGGAGGAACTGCGAGAGAAGCGGGAGCGACACGTGGTGGTGGTGGACGCGCGAGACGCGCCCGAGCCGACGACGAGCGCGGCGGCGGCGAGGGAGGACGTGAAGCGCGACGTCGAGCGGTGGACGAGGTTGGTGGCGGCGAGCGCGATGAGTGAAGATGGTGGGGAGTTTTCACGTCTGAAAGGGGCGGTTTCGGCGCTGTTGCACGAGAGACCGTTGTCGGAGAATGCGATGCGGGAGTGCGTGGCGAGAGGTTTCGCGGCGGCGAGCCGGCGCGCGCCGGGGGCGGCGACGGTGCGGGACGCGATTAAACAGGTGGCGACGTTGCGTCCGCCCGGTCGGTACGAGTTGTTAGGACACGTGCGTAGGAAGGCGAAGGAACGGCACGACGCGCTCACGGCGGCGGCGCGCGAGATGCGTCTGCCGAGGCGGGACGTGAGGACGACGGAGGCGCCGGCCAAGACGACCAAGGCGGCGGAACGCGCGACGAAAACGTCGTCTCGCGGTGAACCGTCGAACGCCGACGGATCCGTACCGACGCCTCCGTTGCAAGAACCGCCGAAAGTGCTGAAAAACGGCGTCACCGTAGATTTGGGCGACAGATCGCCGAGTTTAGATTTAGAACCTCACGCGCGCGCGGCGCCGAGAGCGGCGCGCGGCGCGCGAGACATCACCAAGCGCGTCCCCGGCGACGACGACGACGATTGGCGAGACATCAAACCCTCACCACACGTCGACTCCATCGATTCCATCCACGAATTCGAAGCTCTCAAGGCGGTGTACGACACCAAGTACGGCGTCTACCTCCGGCTTCACGCCAGGCTCGCCCTCAACGCCGACGAGTACGAACGCGTCCGCCGCGGCGATGACGCCATCGCGCGTCTCGAGCGTTTCGCCACACTTCGCACCGAACGCTACACCGCCATGCGCGACGTCTTCGACGCCCTTCACGGTGAACTCGCGCACATTCGCGCGCTCATCGACGGTTTTCGCGCGTAATCGTCCGCGCCGCGCCGCGCCGAAACGCGCGTGTAACATTCCACGCGGTACCCCGCGCACCGAATCGACCGCACCGCATCGACCGCGCGTTCGTCCCGCGTCGATTCCTCCCTTCACACATCTCCACGAAAACCACACGGACCACCTCTCGCGTCCCGAGCGAACTCTTCGCCGTCCCGGATGAAAAAGATGGAAAAGATGGAAAAGACGAAAAAGATGATGACGTCGTCTCGGTCATCCTCCATCATTCCCGCGCGCCCGTGAACCCGCGCGCGCTCGACCGACGTCTTCGACGCGAACGACAAAACGCGCGCCGCCGTCACGTCGTCATGCCGGTGCCCGTCGCGGAGACCGGGTACGCGCGCGACCCGACGGACGCCGCGGTCTCGGTCGCGTCGGAGGACGCGCCGGCGTCCACGGATTGGTGGACGACGATGGCGGCGAAGAAGCGCGAGGCCGAGGAGAACCCGGACGCCCCGAAACCGTGGTTGCGTCGACCGGGAAGAGACGCGGTGGAGACGGCGCGGAGAGCGCCGGTGAAGGCGGCGGAGACGGGCGGGGCGGAGGCGGGCGTCGAGGTGCGAGGATTGACGTTTAGTTATCCGGGCATCGACGGCACGCCGGCGATGGGAACGGAACCGTTGATTAAGAATATGGAGTTGACGCTCGCGCCCGGGTCGTGCGCGCTGTTGTTGGGGGCGAACGGGGCGGGGAAGACGACGCTGTTGAAAATTTTAGCCGGGAAGCACTTGGTGCCGCGGGAAAAGGTGCTCGTGCTCGGAAGGGAGGCGTTTTACGACACGGGATTGACGTCGAGCGGGGATTTGAGCTTCATCGGTGGGAATTGGCAGCGCGATGTGGCGTTCGCGGGGTATAACATTCCGTTGGCGGGTGATTTCCCGGCGAGTCGCATGTTGGATTCGATTCCGGGCGTGGATCCGGAACGCAAGCGACGAATCATCGACGTCTTGGACGTCGACGTCGACTGGCGCATGCACAAGGTGAGCGACGGTCAACGTCGTCGCGTGCAGCTCGCGTGGGGGTTGATGTTGCCGTACAAGGTGTTACTGTTGGATGAAATCACCGTCGACTTGGACGTGCTCGGTCGCGCCGAGTTGATGCGTTTCCTTCAGAGCGAGTGCCGCGAGCGACAAGTCACCATCGTCTACGCGACGCACATCTTCGACGGATTGGAATCCTTCATGTCCCACGTCGCCTTCGTCGCCAACGGTGAGCTCAAGTTTTGCAAGAAATTCGAAGAGATTGAAGGTTTACGGGAACGCGAGCCCGGCTCGCTGCTCCGCGTCGTCGAGGGATGGCTTCGAGAGGATTACAAGCTTCAACGCGAACGCAAAGCCTTGGAGAAGACGCAAAGCAAAGAGTCGGGTTTCATTCGCAACAATGGTTGGGCCGCGGGACGCACGACGAGCACCGTCACGTTCGGACCGACGCTCGATCAGACGCGCGATCACGTCGGGATCAAGGGGAGCTCGAACGCCGTCATGCGCAACTGAGACGGAGGCGTCGGCGTCGACGCGTCGTTCGGTCGACATGTAGAGTACGGATTTTTTTACTTTAGTACCTATTGTGTTTTTACATCTAATCTATTGCGTTTACATCTAATCTGTTGCGTTCGCATCCATCCATCCGTCGTCTATCGAAACCGCGGTCGCGGCGGCGGCATGGAGGCGAAATCATCCGACTCGCGCCGTCGTCGCGTCTCCGGAACCCATCGCGCGAGCAACCGATCCGCGAACGGTGCGTCATGATCGACGTCTTGCGACACCGCTCGCGACATCGCGAACGATTCCGACAGTGAATCGTACGGCGGGAGCGACTGCGTCGACGCGTCGACGTCTCTCGCGTCTCCGTCGACGTCGCACGGCGAACCGACGGCGTCCGCCGCCTCCGCCGACGCGAATTCCAAACACTTGGACGCGTGCACTAACCGACGCGTGAACTTTGTCTCCCCGGTCTCCGCGTTCGACGCGTAATCCTTGAGCGCGTCGGCGACGATCGGGAGCACGTCTTCGGCGGCGACGGCGTCTCTCCATCGTCTTCGCGCGTCGGCGTCTTCGCGCGTCGCCGCGAGCGGATTTTCAATCTCTCGTTTCGCCCTGAGCGTCGTCGGTCTCTTGTACGGCTTCGACGAATCCGGTTGCCAGCGCGATCTTCGCCAATCGTCGATCGCGAGCGACGCCGACGACGCGCCGTCGCGACCGAGATATTCTCCGCACTCCAACAATTCGCTCGCGTTCATGCGCCATCCGTCGCTAAACGCCGCGTGTAACGTCGCCGCCTCGTCGCCGCCGTCGCCCTCGCGCGCGTCGTTTCGCACGTCCGCGCGGGGAAGGTTTCCGTGCACGACGTATTCGTACAGATGAGGGACGTCGGCGAACGCGCGCTCGGGTCCATCGTCTTCGGCGTCTTCGGCGCGCGCGACGACGACGTCTCGCGTCTTCGGCGTCGTCGGCGGCGCGCGCGGATGCTCGAATCGAAGCGCGGTCATCGCACGCGTCGCGCCCGCACCCGAAGTCGTCGTCGTCGTCGACAACGACTCGGCGGCGTCGATGACGTACGTCTGTTCCCACGCACCGTCGTCGTCGAGCCAAAACAAACCGCCGCGCGTCTCGCCGAGTCGACACGCGTCGAACCCGTACGCGCCCGACGCCGTCGGCAGTCTCACGCTCGAGCCGTACGACGTCGCGCATATCTGTTCCCCCGAGTGACCTCGACGTTCGTTCGCGTACGTCGCGCAATCGTACAGGTACACCTCGGCGTCTCCGGGCGTGAAGGCGAAAATCGTAAACGCGCCGGCGCCGGCGTCGACGTCTCTCTCGCGCCACTCCGTCGTGTCGACGACGCGCAGCGTCGTCGGTGTTCGAACGCCCTGATGTTCCCACCGAACGACGGGATCTCTCGCGCGTCGAGCGTCGCGAATCTCGACGAACGACGTCGTCCACGACGCGGTCGTCGTCGTCGCGCTCGCGAGGGCGTAATAGTGTTCGCGCGCGCGAGACACGGCGCGAAACGCCTCGTCCCCGCGCGCGTCGTGCGCCGCTCTCGATTCCCCTCGTCTCGTTCGTAAATCCACAAATTCCACCGTCGAACGATCGGCGCACAGAAGCGTGCGCGGATGCGCGCCGTACGCGACGCCGTACCAATCGCTCGCGCCGCGACGTTCGTCTCTCTCTCGCGCGTCTCTCTCGCCGTCGACGCCCAGCGTCCCCACCGTCCCGTTCGCGCGCGCGTACGCGCATTCGTCCATCCACGAGGGATGCGCGCGCACACACACCACACCATCACGAATACTATCTCCTCCCGTCGTTTTCGCCACTTCCATCACCTCCACGCGCGGTTCCCCGGCGTCATCCGTCGTCTCTCGCGCGCGAAGCAGCGCGGCGGCGCCTCGAC
>MDTC01187544.1_pt1 | contig 15624 bp, 28 predicted proteins | sample 811181 | NCBI WGS metagenome assembly MDTC01 (sample SAMN05326644, study PRJNA326480) | marine metagenome | isolation source: seawater | place: Pacific Ocean: North | collected 2011
CTGCGTGGAATCTTAAACAACGTTGCCTTAACTAATAATCCGCGCATGGCCTTCATAGAGGGCCAGGTTAGCGTGCCAGACTTATTGAACGGTGAGTTGGGCGGCTTAGTAAGAATGCGCCAGCCGGGCGCTGTACAGGCTCTCAGTGTGCCTTTTGCAGCCGGTCAAACCCTTAACGCATTGCAGTATCTAGATAAGTTGGTTGAGCAAAAGACCGGGGTAACGAACAATCTCGCGCTGAATCCTGACGCCCTTCAGTCCACGACAAAGGCAGCTGTAACGGCTTCTGTAGAGGCTGCAGCAGGTCAAACAGAAGTGATGGTGCGAAACCTAGCAGAAGGTTTACGCGATCTCTACGGCCTTCTTATGCGGCTCTTACGGAAGAATACAGACGAGCAAAAATATATGCGTCTCAACGGACAGTTCATCCCTGTCGATCCTCGCGTCTGGGAAAACATGGACATGGAAATAAACGTAGGGCTGGGCACTGGCAGAGAAGCTGAGCGTGCGGCTGCACTTCAACAAGCCCTGCAGATGCAGATGCAGATTTATCAAAGCATGGGGCCAATGAACGGGCTGGTCAGTATGACCAACATTCGCAACACTTTAGCTGACATGCTATCAACTCAAGGCGTGCGTAATCCTGACAGATACTTTGCCCCACTTACTCCAGAAATTGAGGCACAGATGCTGCAAATGCAGCAACAACAGCAGGCAGCGATGGCTCAACAGCAAGCACAGCGGCCTGATCCAGCGACAGTTATGATGCAAGCTGAGCAGATGAAGGCGCAAACAAAAATGCAAACAGACATGGCAAAGCTGCAACTAGATCAACAAAAGATGATGATGCAGGACGATCTAGAGCGCGATAAGATGGCTCAAGAGCTTATAACCGACGCAGCGCAGCTTGCTGGTAAGTATAGCCAAGCGCTTGATGTAGAGGCCATACGGGCTGAACAGCGAGCGCCGCGCAATTAAACGTCCTTAATTTTTGGTCAACGCCCTAGCCCATGATATTTTCGGGGCATGAGCGTGAACGTTATGATCAATGCCAATGAAGCTCGGCGGCTACGAGATGATACTGCTTTTTTGCAGTTCGTGGCTGCAGTGCGTCAAAGTCAAATCAATCGTTTTCTCTCTAGCGGTTCCGACGATGTGGAGATCCGCGAAGACGCTCACGCAATAGTGCGTGCGCTGAATTTAATTGAGGCAGAGCTTGACGCTGCAGAAGCAGCAGAGCTCTTAGAAAACAGGAAATAGGAACGTGGATAGCACGACTATAGATCAAGCCGTTGAACAGCTCTTGACAACACCAGATGTACGAGAGGCAACGGACGAAAAAGAGCAAGAAACAACCTCCGAGGAAATCGAGGCTTCTGCTGACGAACAGCAAGACGAAGAGTTAGAGCTCTCAGACGAAGATCTGGAAAGCGAAGACTTTGAGTTAACTGACCAAGACCTAGACGAAGATACTTCAGAGCCAGAACTTTTTGACGTTAAATCAAATGGTGAATGGAAAAAAGTAACTCTTGATGCTTTGAAACAATCATACGCTGGGCAAGACCATATTACCCAAAGTATGCAAAAAAACGCTCAGGAAGCCAAAACGCTTGCTGAGGAACGTGAGGCATATCAAAAGCTGCGAGATCAAACCCTCGGATTCTACCAGCAGCTTCAGCAAGACGGATTAAAACCGCCTACGCCGCCATCAATTGAGGACTTTAACGCTGACCCACTGGGATACGTTGAGCAAAAAGCCAAGTTTGATACGGAAAAAGCGGCATATGACCAACAAGTGCAAAAGGCGCAGCTACTGCAACAACAGCGGCAAGAGCAAGAAAGCCAAGCACATACTGCTTATTTGCGAGAGCAAGCTGAGATTTTAACGCAGTATATTCCTGAGATGGCAGACAAGGAAAAGTCGGAGGTTGTGAAAAAGCAGCTCTTTGAAGTCGGCCAGTACTACGGATTTACTGCGGAAGAAATTGGTCAGGTTGCAGATGCTCGATACTTTCGAGCGTTAAATGACGCGCGCAAATATAGGCAGCTTGTTGAAAAACGCGGCAAGGCAAAAAAGCCAGCCGCCAAAGTCAATCCTGTCAAAGTTGGAGCGAAAAAGAAACCGGGCGCTCGGCAAGCAGCCACCCGCCAAAAGCAACTTGATCGGTTGAAAAAGAGTGGCAAGGTATCCGACGCCATTGATCTTCTGCTGAACAATCCAAACTAACACTTTAATACAGGAGCCTTACAATGGCCCAGAAAGCAAATACCTTCGACAGTTATGATCAGTCAAATATGATCCGTGAAGATCTGTCTGACATCATTACAAACATTGACCCAGAGTCCGTGCCGTTCACAACGCGCTGCCGCAAAACGACTGCGCAGAATACACTTGTTGAATGGCTCAGCGAGACGTTAAGGTCGAGCGCGGACAATGCGCACATTGAAGGCGATGAAACTACAGCCAGCGCAAAAACTCAGGCTGTTCGCCTCACAAATCGAACGCAAATTCTTAAAGACGCCTGTATCGTGTCAGATACTGATATTGGCTTGAACTATGCCGGTAAGCAGCGTGCCATGGCCCATGAAGTCTTAAAAATGGGTAAAGAAATGCGTCTTGATTTTGAAAGGGCTCTGTTTTTAAATCAGGCTAAGGTTGCGGGTAACGCTACAACTGCGCGTAAAATGGCTGGGCTCGGCGCTTGGATCAAAACAAACCAAGCTAATGTCGGATCTGGCGGTGCAGCGCCGACCGGTGATGGCACAGATACGCGCACAGATGGCTCTGCGACCGTGTTTGCGCAGGCCGATTTTGACAGCGTTATGCAGTCCATCTGGAACGAGGGAGGGGAGCCCAACACGGTATACCTCAGCAGCTTTCAGATGAACAAGGCGCTCGGCTTTACTGGAAACAATAACCAAAGAGCGAACGTGGTTGCTACTGAAGAGCGCGTAGTCAACTCGCTTTCAATATATCTGACCCCATGGGGCCAAGTAACTTTCCAACCATCGCGCCAAAATAGATCTCGCGATGTCTATATTTTACAAGACGATATGTTTGAAATTGCAGAGCTACGTCCTTACAAAAATGTAGAACTTGCGAAGACGGGCGATGCAGAAATGAGACAAATTACCTTCGAGGCGACTCTCTGCGTCAAGTCTGAAAAATCATCAGGAATTGTTGCAGACTGCACTACGTCATAACTAAACTATGGGCAGGGCTCCGGTCCTGCCCTTTTGTCCAAGACCTGACATATATGAGGTATTGAATGAGCAGCAAAATAAGCGAGGAAGTATCATTTGAAGGCGACGACATCATCGTCAAGCGCACTTTCGACGCTGACGTCATGGTTAAAGATACGGAATATGGTCGCCAGGTTGCCGACAATAAGTTTGGCTCTGACTACAAATACCTTGGGAATATCGACATGAACCTCGTTGGCAACTGGCTAAAAGAAGCTGGGGTGCAGTGGCATGACACAAACGCAGTCAACGAGGTTATTAATCGTAAGCTTATGAGCGGCGAGTTTAGCAAGCTGCGCGCATGGGAAGGGAAATGGTAATGGATAAGCGCACAGTAAATTCAGCTCACCAAAGAATAGATGAATTATCTGAGCGCGTTATAAAACTCGAAGTAATGACAGAGGAGGTGCTTACACGTATGCGAAGGCTGGAAAGCATTATGATTGGATCAGCGGGTGCAATCATTTTGCTACTAATTGCCAGTATGTACAATTCGTGACGTGTGTTTTGGTCTTTGTAGCTTTCGGGCAAATGTTTGTGCCAAATGGCGGATCTTGGCTGTACCAAGCATGTTATTACAAATGTGATGAGGCGTCAGCTCACTGGTATGATCGAATTTATCACGTACCACCAGATACGGTTTGCAAATCTAGCTTTGGAGAGGCGTAATGCTCGCTGAGCTTGCAGCGTTTAATGCAGGTTTTGCTGTTATAAAACAAACAATATTACATGGAAAGGACATTACAAGTGCGCTGGGAAGTCTCTCAAATATGGTTGCAGCTGAAGAAGATTTACGAGCAGCGGGAAATCGTAAAAAGAAAAGTGTATGGAGTAAAATTGCGGGTAAAAATACAGACGACTTTGAAGAATTTATTAGCTTGCATAAAATTAAAGAGCAAAGAAAAGAGCTAGAGAGTATGGTCCGTTTATACGCCACATTTTCTTGGGATGATTATTTAGCTTTTGAAGCAAGAATGCGCGTGAAACGCAAGCGGGAGGCGGAAGAGCGAGAAAAGATTATCGCAAAACAAAAGCGTTATTTTGGTTTTGGCATCGCGTCGTTACTAAGCGCGCTGGGATTCTACCTGCTTTTTGCTTTTACGAGTTTTTTAAAGGAGCTTTAGATGACAGTAGCCTTCGAAAGAATTTTAGAGTGGAAGCTCATGCCGCGCATTATGATGTTAGTTATGACCATCATGTATATTCGCGTTCTTGAATGGGGCATGTCGCTGCCAGATTTATCAACGCAACAATCGGCAATGATCAGTGTATGCAGCGGCGCGATGACAGGCGCTTTTGCAGTCTGGCTAGGAAGTGAAAAAAAATGATTGGACAGATTATTGGATCACTTGGCGGTCTTGCGAAGTCGTATATTGATGCAAAAACAGCCGTCAAAATTACTGAAGCGGAGATTAAGAAGAAGCAGCTGACAGGTGAGATTGACTGGGAACAGTCGGCAATCGAGGCGAGCAAAGATAGCTGGAAGGATGAGCTTTGGACAATTGTGTTTGTGCTTATTTTGGTTGCCAACTTTGTTCCAAGTTTCCAAACCACGATGGCCCAAGGATTTGCCAATCTTGAGACAACGCCGCTCTGGGTTCAGTGGGGCATGTATGCGTCCATTGCAGCCTCGTTTGGCATTCGAACAATGAAGGGACTTAAAAAGTGATAGATTGGCACACAACGCTTTTATCAATGATAAGCATAAACACCATGGTTAATTGCTGGCGTCTTTATGTGGAGATGAAAAAAAATGAAAGATAACTTTGAGCATTGTTTAAAAATGCTGCTACATCACGAAGGTGGTTTTGTAAATCATCCGAAAGATCCTGGTGGCATGACCAATTTAGGTGTAACCAAAAAGGTTTATGATGCGTGGATAGGACGTGAATCCACAGAAGCCGAAATGCGAGCTCTTACGCCTGCAGATGTTGGTCCTATCTACAAAAAAAATTATTGGGACAAAGTTCGTGGCGATGACTTACCGGCTGGCGTCGATTGGGCTGCGTTTGATTGGGCTGTAAACAGTGGAACCGGGCGTCCTGCAAAAGCAATCCAGCGTATTGTTGGGGCTGCTCAAGACGGTGCTATTGGGCCTAAGACGTTGCAGGCCGTGATGGATATGGAGCCTGAGAAGATTATTGAAGGCGTCTATGACATTAGACAGAAGTTCTACGAAAGCCTTAAAACGTTTAAAACGTTTGGTCGCGGCTGGACCCGCCGCAACCAGGAGACGCTCGATCAAGCTAAAAAGCTTATGTCCTAGGCTTCCAGTAAGGTATGTTGCCCATCTCGCGCACAACGATCTTATCGAGATAACCTTTCTCAACAAGCTTATTTACAGCTCGCCAAGGTGTTGTGCGGCTCGATCGCTCTGGGCTTATTTGTTCGTCACGAATCTTGCCGCACTTCATGTCATTTAAAGAAGGTGCTCTGCCCTCTACTTGCCAAAACTTACAAATAAAATCATAAGTTTCTTTTTCTGTTTTCTTCATCGGATGCAACATCAGTGCACTGTCTCAGTTTGTCTGGTGATAACTAAGTGACCATCTTCGAGCTCGTATTTGTGCTCTCCCTGCCTCAGCTCATGAACGTCTAAAATCTCCATCGCATTTGCAAGAAGGTCTGCCAAATGCTGTGTAGTTTCTTGCCATGCTGCCGCCTCTGCTTTTGCCTTCGCTAATTGCTTTGCCATCAGCTTAAGTTTTAAGCGAAGTTCATTCTGATCACGCCGCATCATGTCAAGGCACATAAGACAATAAAAAAGGTTGCAAACAAAATAACGCAAGCTGTAGCATCTAGAACGAACTGTACATTCTGTACATTCTGTTCTGTCTGTGTAGAGTTTTCAGAGTTTACAGGAATACTAAGAGAATACTTATTATCCGAATCCGATTTGCTTGATTTTCGTAACATATTGTTATCTTTACCCTCCTTGGGAATTTCCAATTGTACAAGGCCACAAGTCAATCGTTCTACACCAGATCCATAATTGTTTTCCAACACCTGATGTTAAATTTCCCTGTCACCTCGCCTTTGCACTTCGTCGTGGCCATTACGATCAACCAGACCAAATGATGTATGTTCTAACCTTTCAGCCCCGCGTTCCCTTGGGTCTGTTGGTTTCATTCGTTGCAGATCACTCTGCATTGTCTGGATGATCATTTGTGCACACATTAATTTGTCGTCGGTTCTAAGTTCATTGTTACCGCGTATGCGTCTAATTTTGTCAGCGCCATCCGTCAGGATATTAGCAACCTTGTCCAAGTGTTCAGCGTCCCACATTGGAACGTCAAGTCGTCTCCTAAATCTCATCCGCCCGGTCATCATTCTGACCAAAATCGGATTCAATAATTTTTTCTTTCTGCGCGGCTTCACGGTGTTCACCTCCTGTGCTCATTTTGTAGCGCCTTTTTTTAGAAATCAACGGAAGCAAGTTCTTACCTTTCTTCCACTGCTTATGCCTAATTTTTGTGCAATTCTTCAGTGCGAAAATTTTGTAGGGCTGACAGCATATCAAAATTTGATTTTAGATTTCGAGCTCTACAGGCGTCAAAATATTTTGTTAAAAATTTAAAGTAACTATTAACAATTGCCTGCGAGGCTTTGTAATAGTTACCTTTTTTTGTCCGCGACACGTCTATCCAACCTTCTACTTCACAAACATTGATAAAGCTATAAACTGTCTTTTCGGATACTTTTAGTCGCTCTGTAATCTCTCTGACATCCATGGGGTCAGACTGGAAGTAACTTCCAAGCATCAATGTCATAAACTCGAACTTAGGTAAGCTGCTAAAAGCCCATTTTTGATATTTGCTGTTACCTGATTCTTTGCGCCACGAGATCATGTCTGTTTGAATATTAATCCAACTTTCAGCAGCGTTTCTGAAAGCAAAGTCACTTATTTTTTGTATATAATACTCTTCGACAAAACCTTTATCGCTTTTCATTTCTCTCTCCTTAGTATAATTGCACGCACCTTGTTCGGGTGCCAGATTCCTTTTGTTGTGCGTTTATGCTTTCCCATTTCGCTTAATGTGGGAATTCCCATGTTTGTTAAGTGGCGAGCTGTTTCTGAATAATTCATGCCTCGATCACGGCAATCTTTAATCAAAGGCCATAGCTCTTCTTCGCGCGATCTAGCGCGTTTAAAACCGACGTCGGCGCCTTTTTGGCTAGCTTCACTAACCTTGTCGTGCCGACCAAGCTTTTTTATTGTGCGTCCCTTTTTTGAAATATACTCCCCTTCCCTGTCAATAATTTGTTTTATTGACGTCAAAGCAGCTTGAGATTTGGCAACCATCCGCTCACGTTGTGCTTTACCTGCCAGTGCCAGAAAAGTAATTGTGGAGCCTGTCATGGTCGGCTCGTCGGCCACAAGCAGGTTCAAGCCGTGTTCTTTTGCTTGTTGACTAAGAAAGTCCATACCCTGCCATTGTCTTTCGCCAAAGCCCTTGAGCGTGGAGATACAGAAAATCATGTCGCCCGCTAAAGCGCGTTTTATGGCTTTCATAAGCATGGGTCGTTCTACGAAGTCCCATTTACCATGCGCTTCGTCTTCGATTAGCCAGTCAATGTCTTCGCCTTCAGTGCTGTACGTCTGAACAACGGCTTTTTTTATTGCTGCCTTGTGCGCGGCTTGTTCTTTCTTTTGCAAGCCACTGATGAATCCAACAAAGCTCATTCCCACTCCTCCCCTATTTTAGGCGGTTTAGTGCCAAAAAGCTTTTTTTCTGCATTGTAATAAGCTTTGACCTGTTTCGGTGTGTATCCCGAATGTTCCCAACCTTCAGTAAAACCTAGGACAAATTCTGAACAAGCCTCAGAAAGCATCTGCAATTCTTTTTCTGTAAGCTTAACTGTTTTCATATTTGCGGTCATAACTTAAAAACTCCCCCGATAACCTGATCAATATCATGGTCGATCATTTCAGTTTCTCCGTGTTGTAGGACTTGATCAGCATCAAAATCATAACGCGCAGCCATCTCGCGCAGCTCCTCGTCAGTATCAATTTCGTTTTCCACACCGCCTTTAGTCGGCACTTTTGAGCCATCCCGAAACCAAATTTTGTAAGTCATCTCTCTCTCCTCCAGGTGTTCACAAACTGTTACCTTCTCAGAACAGATATCAGGTGATATGCATTTGTTCAAGACCAGCCATACATAAAATTTTTCATCACTAACTATGGGTCAATAATGAACAAAGAATCAGCAGATCTGTTTTGCCGCATAGATCGTGAGATCAAAGAGTGGCTCGACGCAAAAGCTATTAAAGAAGAGCGAACACTCGGCAAAACAGTCGAACGCATTTTGAGGCAGGAATACGATGAGCAAAAAAAAACGCAGTGCGAGCCAGAATGGAAAGCTCGCAAAGCACCGGGGATCAATCTTCGAACTAGAAATAGCGAGGCTTCTTGAGATGGAGCTCGGCATAAAATTCCACAGAAATCTGGAGCAAACGAGAACGGCTGGCCATTCTGACCTTGTGCCTGACGATCCTGACTTTCCGTTCTCATTAGAACTAAAGCGCAGACGTTCGGGAAATTTTATTCCTGCTGGCGCGTGGTGGCAGGCACAGCAAGCCAGCAGTTTACACGACGGCTCCTTTCCCTGCGTCGTGTATCGGTACGACCGTCTACCTCCAAGGGCGGTCGTACCATTTTCTGCAATTGTAGAAGCCGAGACAGGCACAAAAACTCACAACAACGAGGACCAAGCTGATCTAAGCTTTACAGCATTTTGTAAGCTGACGAGAGAAATATTGGCTTGGCGCGAATGGAGAAGACAGCATGACGACGGACATGACCAAAACGTTTCTGGCTTTAAAACGTAACCTTCGAAACATGAAAGATGACTTGCGGTGCGCAGAACACAACCAGGTCGATCAGCGGTACGAGCTGCATGCTTGTGGAGAGCGCATTCATAGTTGTGAGGCGCTGCTAGACGATCTAGTTCGGCAGATTAACGGGGCGCTGACATGACCCCACCAAAGCTTGTGCCGTGCGACCACCCTTCCTGCGAAAGTGGGTACATCACACACACTTGGAGCGTCTGCTGGCCAACTGAGTTTAGCCAAGGTGATCCATACGAGACGATTGAAAAGTGCAACAAATGCAACGGCGAAGGCATCATTACAGAAGTAGAGTTGGAGAGCTATCATGGCTATTAAAAAAGAGCTGCCAGTAGAGCACATGATTTTTGACCTGACGCATAATGCAAAGGAAGGCGCATGGTTTTCTGTCAAGGTGCCTGACAGTAAGCAGGCGCTGTTCTCAGGTCCAATTCACAAAGGCATGGCCAGACAGCTTCGTGCGCTGGCGCACGCAGTCAGCGAACTGGAGGATGCGTTGTGAATGAAGGCAAAATTAAAGCTAAGCCAGGCGTACATTATAACTACAGTAATGACGAGTATCACAACCGTTTATTAGCTCCTGACGGCACTAAGCTGATCAACGCCTCTTACATTAAGATCGTTGATAAACATTCTGTAATGAAAGCAGAATACGGAGAGACGACAATCAGCGCAATTGCAGCTCGTTTAGGCTCTGCGGTGCACGCAGAAGCGCTTGAACCAGAGAAAGAGCTGGTACTGCTGAGCGAAGAGAATACGCGCACTACAAAGGCATTTAAGAGGGCGGATCAAGACGCTGTAAACGATGGAAAAATCCTGCTGACGCAAAGCGAATACGACCAAGTCCAAGGAATGGTGCACGGCTTCGTGCACAAGCGAAAAAAGATCGGCGGTCTACTCAATGACGGGCATTGTAAAAAGCTGCTCACTGCAGATGACAGGATCTGCGAAGCATCATTGATTGCACAGGACGCTGCGAGCGGGATCTGGATGAAAGCTAGGCCAGACATTTACTCAGCCAAGCTGCAAGTCATGGGCGACATTAAAACCACAATGGGCGCTGACCCCAAAACTTTTAAAAAACAATGTTTCGCACTGGGCTACGACCTGCAGTGCGCCTGGTATCTGAAAGTCGCAGAAGCATGCGGTTGGACAGTCAAAGAGCTCCCAGGCGTAGGCGCACAGGTCTTTGGATTTATGGCGGTCGAAAAGACTAAACCCTATGCTGCACATTTTCATATTCTCTGCAATTCAACAGTAATACGCGCCAAAGCAAGGATCGACGCGTTGCTTATGGACATAGCAGCAGCCCGAAAAAACGGCGAATTTGGCACTAATTGGGGGCCATACAACGTGATTGAACTACCCGAATATCTACAAGAAGGAGAGACAAAATGAAACATCAGATAACCGACGTCATTGTCATGTGGCCTTTATTGCGCTCAGCCTACCCAAAGGATCATGCGCAAGCTGGTCAGCGGCACGCATGGGCCTATGACGACGCACAAGGACGCAGTATTCCTGTGGCAGTCTCGCACGATAAAGCTGCCTATGAAGTTGAGCTACTACTAAACAAGGACCAGGCAAAAAATTTGGCAGACGCAATCCGGCACGTCGCAAACACCAATACAAAAACGGCAGGTAAAATCTCTGCAGACAATCTAACGAGCGACAAACTTTTTAAAAAAGAAGATAACCTCTTCAAGCGCCGCGCCAAGAAAAAGACGTGGGGCGAGTCGGGCAAAGAGGTTGCTCAATATAGTTTAGACGGCACTAAGTACGGCCCTGACTTTGAGCTAACATCAGAGAGCAAGGTGCACGTTAACTTGTGGATTGATGGCTGGTCATATGGCTCCAACGCAGGCGTGCGCACAATAATTGACAGTGTCATGGTTGTAGATCTAGCGGAGCGCAAAGCAGCTGCAGAGCCTGCAGAGCATCCTTTCAAAGACTTAATGCAAACCAATGGCAGCCCAGCAGTGGCGCACCCGTTTGCGCAACAGCTAGGTCTTAATGAAAGCCCTGCCCCAGCAACAAGACCGTCAGAGCAGTTCGACGACGAGATTCCATTTTAAAAAAAAGGACAGACTTATGGTGAAAATAGAAAAAAACATTCCCATCCCACCAAGAAAACGTATCCCTAGACCAATGCTACAGATACTTATGCAAATGGAGCCAGGAGACAGCGTGTTGTTAAAAAAATCAAGCGCTGACTACCTAACACTCTTAGGTCGTCAGCGCGACCGCGAAATGACGACACGCAGCGAAGGCGATAGGAAGCGCGTCTGGTATGTAGGTCGAAAGTAAAATGAAATGCTGCAAGTGTAGATCAAAAGCGGATGTAAGCTTCAAGTCACTATTATGGTGCGCAAACTGCTGGTTAAAAGTTTACGCCAGCAAAACACAAAAGGTCAGCTAATATGAATTGGCTTACCAAAATTTTGACCTGGTTGGGGCTGCGTTATCAGCCCTACGAGCCAGAAAAAAAACCACGCAAACCATCAGCGCGACGCGAAAAAAAGCACTACGGCGCGCATTACTACCTGTCCGACTTGCTGGACAATATTGATGAAGCTTTCACCTCAATGAATGGTCTTAAGAAAGCCGACAAGCACTTGTATAAAATCTTTAGCAAAATTGCCTGCCATGTGTCTGACAAAAATCTCGTCGTGCGAAATACTGACGACAACCACTGGAAGATCGACGTCAACGACATCCCGGCATTAGGCAGCGCTTATATGGGAACCGCTCAAAAAAACCGGGAGATCGAAGAAGACAACGAAGATAAACTGTATCCCACTATGGTTTTTTTTCGGCGCATTAAACGACCGTTCAACGTCCAACCCACCAACAACATCACGCTTGAATGCGGCTTTGTTTTCAACAGCGAGCGCGACCAGCTTTCGATGACAGACATTTTCCACGTCGAGGTTTACGAAGACGGCTCTGTGCAACCACTCAAAACACTGATGCAAGAACCCGTGCGCCTCAAGACCAATAAACACGATAAGCGTGGTCCGTATTTTGTACGTACACGCTGGAAATACCCGGAAATGCTGGAGCAACACTGCATAGAAGCGAAAATAAGCATGAGCGAGTATGTTAGTTTCGTACTCTGGGGTGCCGTGAATATGTGCGTCGCCTCTGATCAAGGCGTCCAAGTGCGTGTAAGTAAAGGCAATCGACGCATTACCTTCGCAGTTGACATGCTTAGAACACCATATTTTTTCAATGACCGCGACAAGGTCGTAAATGAAAACGGACAGACAAAGCGCATATTTCACATTGTCAGAGCTCATGAGCGTACAATGGCAGGTGGCGAAAAGAAAATTATCAGAAGCCACACAAAAGGGCTGCGAAAGTTTAAATGGAACGGATATAGCGTTAACATCTTACTGCCCGGCAAACATATTAACTCTATTAATGAGTGGACCACAGACGGTATTCCTTACGTTGATATTGAATCTGCTCCAGAAGGTTTAGTTTGCCAAACCGAGCTTTCCAAAAAATTAAGCAAAATACTGGACCACGCATGACAGACTTTCCACAACCATACTGGAGCGAGTGGTCTGATCAGATCATAACCAAATACTCGCTGCGCGAAGGCCCAAAAGGCGAGTGGCACGGCGCGTGTCCAAGTTGTGGACATAACGATTGGCCAAGCACCCGCTTTTGGATCTCAGAGCATCAAGGGCTCGTTAAAGTTTTCTGCAGACAATGCAACGATTTCAAATCAATCACTGCAGAAATGGCACACGACGGTGTTTGGCCAATCATGACGAAACAGTATGAGTACAGACCAAAGCCCAGCGTGAGCGATTTTGCTAACGTAGTAAAGCTCGATACGACCGCTAAAGACTACATACAAGCAAAAGGTATCGAGCTTATCAATGCGTCAATGGAAGGAAACACAGTCGTTGTGCCGCTCTACAATTACGAAGGGAAGGTCGTAGGCGAGCAGAGAATCCAGCCCTGCGGTAGCAAGAAGTTTAACACCGGCCTCAAAAAAGACGACGCATTCGGCGTCATAGGCCAGCTCAAACCCGGGCCAGTTTGGGTCACAGAGGGATATGCTACTGGCGTTAGTGTGCACCTAGCAACTAAAGAAACGGTCGTATTTGCATTAGACGCAGGCACTCTGCCAAAAGTTTGTAATAAAATAAATTGTACATGGCCTGACATAGATTTGCGCGTGGCAGGCGATAACGACAAACCAGGCATTGCAGCCGCACACGCCGCAAAACAGCCTTACAGCCTGCCACCGGTTGATAATTGGGATTGGAACGACTTACACCTAGCAAATGGGCTAGATGCAGTCAGGGAGGGCTTACAGAGGCTGCAGGACGCATACACAGAGCCAGAACGCCCTGCCCTCTTTACGCACATAGACCAGCTAAAGATCCGCAAGCCAGAGTGGCTCATTGAAGGGCTGCTGGAACAAGACACGCTCGCCATGTGTTTTGGCTCATCAGGAAGCGGCAAGACGTTTCTGGTGCTCGATTTAGCGCTCTGCGTGGCTACAGGGCGCGCGTGGAACGGATATGCAACAAAGAAAAGGCCCGTGTTTTACCTAGCTGGCGAAGGTGGCAACGGACTTGCCCGGCGTATCGCTGCATGGAAAAAGCACAACAGCGTCGGCGTAGGCGAAGCAGAGTTCTACAAAAGCAATCGCGCGGTCGTGCTTAGTGACCCAGAGCAGGTCAAGCATATGGTCGAGCAAATAGACGCCATGATCGAAGCCAAAGGCGTGCCAGGTATGCTTGTAGTTGACACACTCGCGCGGTCGCTTGGTGCATCAGAGGAAAGCAGTGGCACCGACATGAACCTGCTCATAGGCGAGCTGGACGGGCTGCGTGAGCGGTATAAGGACATGGTCGTGCTACTGGTGCACCACACAGGACACGCAAACAAAGAGCGCGGCAGAGGCGCGTCAAACATAACAGCAGCGCTAGACCATGAATTCCGCGTCGAGCAATGGGGCGAAGACGAGTTGGCAAAGGTGATCGTAACATGGACCAAGATGAAGGAAGATGCGTTCCCGCCGCAAATGGCATTCCTGAAGCTGCCAGTGGAGCTGATGACGCCAGAGCTGGAAGAGGTCAGTAGCATCGTCCTGCAGAAGACAGAAGACGTGCCAAAAGGCGATCCTGAAGGCAGCATGAACAAGTCACAACGCGCAGTCATGGAGCTGTTTGAGAGCATGCAAGAGCATGGCGAAGTGAATAGAGCAGAGCTCAGAGATGCGTACATCAGCAGGCATGGAACGGGCGAAAAGTACAACGACCGGAAGCGATTTAACCACAACATCAGGAAGCTAATTGAAGAGGAAATGTTACAGCAAAATGATGAGGTATTAAGCCGTGCAGAATGACACTGGCAGACCGGCATATTGCGGCATATGCCGGCATAATATGCCGGGGGCCGTATCCCGTGGCAGTGGCATATCCACGGACATATCCCCCTTTAGGGGGATATGCCGCGTATGCCATGCCGGACGGGGCCGATTTTTAGCCGATTATTCTCAGCTTGCAGAAAAAGAGTTTTATGCCGCTTTGAGGGCGTATAACTCATTGCAGGAACTCGATGGACTTGCGAACCGACGCAGACATTTGCGAGCACCTCATCTGGCACGGTGGAGCGCTGTTCAACGCGAGATGATATTGCAAAGGAAGTGGGAGCTCGAACATGACAGAGGATGAAATGCGCGAGCGGATGCTGAGCATGCAGCGAGACGCTGCACGGTCAGGCCGTCAACGCAGAGCGCCCAAGGACAAAAAGAAAAAGCAATGGCTCGAACCGCTCAGCGAGTTCGAGCTGGAGCTGCTTGGGCTCATGCGTGAACGTTATGCATGGACGGCGCATGAACTGGCTGGAGCAATGGATGAGCCGTTCAAGGAGATGATGCAGAGATTGCTGCACTTGATTGATCGGCAGTACGTCGTCGTCGTGCACGACGGGCGGGGCTACGCAAGGTATCGAGCAAGGAGAAGAGATGAGCTACCAAGAGATATTGACAAAGCTGGAGAAGATACTGAAGGAGCGCGAGACAAGTTATGGGGGCGCGAGAGAAAGCCACGAAGGAATAGCACGAAGGTGGAACGCCGTGCTAAACCAGAAACTCTCTTCTGACATAACGGCTTACGATGTGGCTCGCATGATGGTGGAGCTAAAGCTTGCAAGGTTAGACAATGCAGGAGTGCACAAGGATAGCTTGATGGACGCTGCTAACTATCTGGTCATTGCCTTGAGATTAGGCGACAACGATGAGAGCAAGTAACATGTCAGACATGAGCTATTGTTCCGGCTCGTCTCTCTCAGTGCGCAGCGCCTCATTCCTCCCGGTGTTTGCGCGCCAACTAGGCGGCACTGTTCTTTTCTTACCTTTCTGGCAGTGTCGCCTTTCTTCATTTAAACCTATGTTTTACACACTAAGGAAGGGTCGCGCGCGCGCACGCGCGATCTGGTGGTGTAAGAGTCGTATAATCGTTATTATGTTAATTATCGCGTCCATATGTAGTATGCTTAATAGGC
>MDTC01246825.1_pt1 | contig 15624 bp, 5 predicted proteins | sample 811181 | NCBI WGS metagenome assembly MDTC01 (sample SAMN05326644, study PRJNA326480) | marine metagenome | isolation source: seawater | place: Pacific Ocean: North | collected 2011
CAATATCATCTCCTGCAACAGAATTTTGAGCAGTTATATCAATACCTCCCTGGGTTGTTGTTATAGTTATTGCATCTGTCACATCTTCAGTTGAGATTAAATTTATGGACCCACCTGTATTTAAGATATCTATATCATCTCCTGCGACAGAATTTTGAGCAGTTATATCAATACCTCCCTGGGTTGTTGTTATAGTTATCGCATCTGTCACATTTTCCGTAGCAATCAAATTAATTGAACCTCCAATATTAATTAAATCTATATCTTGTCCTGCGGTTGAATCATCCGCAGTTATATCTATACCTCCTTTAGTTGCTTTAATTACAATTGCATCATGTATATCTTCAGTTGCTTGAACCAAAATGGAACCATCAATATGGTTTAATTCCAAATGGTCATCTTGAGGTCTATGAATATATGCTCTTTCATCCTGAAATTCTATTTTTTTATCGGTATGCATTCTAAGAGTTGTTTCATTGTTAGTAGTTAGCCCATCGATCCTAAATACTTCTGTAATATTTCCTGCATTATTCGATTGATAAATTACATCTTTATTTATAATATTATTGCGAACAGTGATATCGTCATTAGTCTCAAAAATTTCATATTCATTTTTATCTGCTCCTATAAATAATTGTCCCTGAATAAAAACATCATCAGTAACGGTCATATCTTGATTTACTAAAACATGATCAGTTCCATCTCCTAAATAAACATTACCTCCAACACTTAATCTATTTGTTATATACACATCTTCACCTACAGAAACATTAGATTGAATAACTGTATTACCAGAAATACGCGTTACACCATAAATAATAGCATTTCTACTTACTATAAAATCCATATCTCTAATAAAAAATCTAGAAAAACCTGAATCATAACCTCCTTTAGGATCAAATAAAACTTGTTGTGTCTCACCAATTATATAACTATTAATATAATTTTTACCTTCTGGGAACGGAACCGCAAACGCATCTTCATCTTCTCCAAAACTTATTCTGAAATAACTGTCCCTTTTAGTTTTATATGAAAATGTTACGCCATTAATACCGAATTTTGTAAAAAAATCAAAATAATCTCTGTTTGTTTGAATTGAAAACACATCAATATAAGCAGATTCAACATTAAAAATCCAGTTAGGAAATAAATCTTCCAGTCCGAGTGGATTTACAAAAAATACAGAATCTGCAATTCCACCTTGTATATTACAATTTTGTATATCTGAATCTTTAATTGTTTGATCTTCTAGATCAAAATCTGTTTCTTTAATGATATCTTCTACCTGTAATGATTTACCTAATGCAAAACGATCTCCGAAAGCCCCCTCTAAAATTTTAGTTATACTTACATTACTTGAACTGGTAACTGTTAGATCATCATTTAAAACGATATTATCAACTGTTAATGTTCCATTAATTTTAATATCTCTACTTAGTTCCCCCTGATTAAAAAAATCATCTAATTTATCCAAAAAAACCTCAAATTCAGCGCTTGGAGGTAGAGGTGGAGCAGATGAAGGAATGGCCTGAGCCTCATTAAAGTCTTTTGCAATATCTTCTAAGAGTTTATATTTCTCCTTTAATCCTGCCTTCAGTTGTCTGGTAATTTTTCCCATTTCGGCATAATTAATTGAATTTTTTTTACTCATCTTACTATAATATCATTCTGAAATTATTTTTAAATAATTAATTAACTATTAAAAAGTAATTATATTTCTATTTATATAATTTTAAATAGATCACACACAGATTTTATTGGATAAGAGATGATTTTGTAATGAAAGGAATCTTATGAGCTTCTCCTTGTTTATAGTTTAAATTAATATTAATTGTTTGAGGAGATTTTGATTGTGGAGCTTGTCTGGCCATAAATTGTTCGTGTTTTATAAGATGATTCATATCCGAAGAAGATTGATTTTTTATGCTATTATACACATTTCTGGTATGCTTATTTTTCTTAATCATTTTTTGAATATCATTAGTGCTTATTTTTTGATTTGGATATTCATTATTCCATTGATTAGCACAAACTTCTAAAATCATTTTTGCTTGACTTCTTTTCTTTTTTCTTTCTTGGTAAATTATACTTGCTAATAAAGTTAATGTCATTGCTGCTATTGCAACTTGGGCTGTCCTGTCATTTTTTAAATTATCAACAGTTCCTTGAGCTATCCTTGCAACGTCACCTTTTTTTCTTAAATGTGTAGCAGATTTAAAATCATCATATTTATCATCCCAAGAACTATCTGCTACATTCATCGCTCTTAGCATTGCTAAGTCACCTACCATAAAACCAAGATATCCTAAAATAGATAAAAAACTTTTCAATTTATGACCGTTTTTACCTAATATTCCAGACTGATTAGCTATCATTAAGTTATAATCAAATACATAATCTGTTGGATTAGTGTAGGATCTTTCATCTAATAATTCTTGTGCAATTTGTTCGCATTTATCTTTTGAAACAGTTTTGAACCAGCTAAACATACCACCTCCGCTTTGTATTCTTTTTGGACTTCTTTTTCTGGATCTTTTTCTTAAACTTCTTTTTCTTTGACTTCTTTTTCTACTTCTTCTTCTTTGAACCATATATAATATATTAATAAAAAAAATAATAATTTATTATTTTTTTTTTAAACGCGGTTATTTATTTTTCAAAATATAATTTGTCTTGTTTTTCTTAAATCAGATTATTTTCTTTTTTTTTTTTAACTTTTTTTTATGGGCTGCTTTTATTCCTTTAACTATTACTAACGTATCGGGATCTTTAAGTGCCACACCCTCAATATGTGCTATAGTCATTTTCATATCAGGGTAATTTTTGTTCCATGTATCTGCTGTAATTTGTAAAATCTTTTTTGACTTATAATGATTTCTTGAAGTTTTAGATTTAAAAAAACCAATTATAATACCAAATAAAGCTAATGTACCTATTGTGCCTTTTAAATCCCTTCTGCTTTGTAATTTAAATGTAGTAAATACTACTCCTAAAGCTGTCAAAAAACTTCCCGCAAAAGTGACAGCTTCACCCATAAGTAATGCTGCAGTAAGTAAGCTTCTTTTTATCTTCGAGGGTTCATTATTTACTTTTTTCCAAATTCTGCTTTTAGTCATAGTATGTATCATTAAATTTCTCTCCACGTTTTGAATATATTCAACAGGGTCCTCTTCACCTCCTAATTCTTTAGTGGCTTTAGTTTTTTCCATTGCTTTATTGCAAATTTTTTTGATATCATCTTCATCGAAATTACCTAACCATTCATCAATCAGACCCGATGCAGTGCTAAATCCTCCTTTTTGTCTTCTTTTTGGACTTCTTTTTCTACTTTTTTTTAAACTTCTTTTTCTTTGACTTCTTTTTTTACTTCTTCTTCTTTGAACCATATATAATATATTAATAAAAATAATAATAATTTATTATTTTTTTTTTAAACGCGGTTATTTATTTTCTAAATTTCAATATTTCCAAATCTAGGATTAATGTATTCAAACTTATCAATTATTTCTGTAATTTCAATCGCAAGTGAATGTTCTGATCCATTAAAATCAAATAAATGTCCTTCATTGGTTATAAATGCAATCTCTAAGTCTGTTAAATTATTAAAAAGGTTATTGTAAAAAATTTTACTAGCTGCTACAAATGTATTAAAAACAGGTTTATTACTTTCACCAGGTAATAAAATTTTAGCAAAAGCTTCTTGAACATCATTATTTTGAACAGGGTTAATATGATTTAGATTTGGAATAACTAGATACAAATATTTATTAGGATTTAAATTGTAAGGTGATTTAATTACTTTTGTAACTACATTTCCTTCTATTCCAAAAACTGATAAATATTGTTCGTAATTTTCTGGATCTGATTCTAGAATTTCATCTAATAATTTTAAATTGGTCTCATAATCTAAATAATTTTGCCTATTACTTTGATTGATTAAACTATTATTTTTTCTAAAATCCATGTCATCTAATATTGGTAAATTGGTGTTATTTAACTTTACATAAATATACGATTTATTATTAATATCAGTAATTCTTTTTATTATATATCCTTTATCATTATTCACAATAGTATTAATAATATCTTCATTGTATCTTTCTTCCATAAATCCACCATAACCTAAATGTAATCCTTCAATTACAATAAAAGGATATTCTACTTCGGTTTCATCATCTATCCATATATTTTGATCAATTTTTTTTATACTTCCTACTTGGTCAATTTTATCTATTATACCAAAATCTTGTATCTTTTTACTAAAATAACCTTCAATATTTAAAAAATTAGGTATAATTTTTTTATTTCCAAAATCTTCTTCCAAATTTAAACTCATATCATAATAGTTATCAGGACAAGGTGTGGAATATAAATCTGCTTGTCCGTTAGTTCCTAAAGTTCCTTCTGAATTAAGATTTAAATCAATAAATGGGATTTTTAGTCCTTTCATTCCGCCAACAAATATTCTATCTGAAAAAAAACGATTTAGTTTTTTTTCACCACCTTCAACATATTTTCCCTCAATATTTGGGATGATTTTCTTGATTTTATATTCATTATCGTAATGAATTCCTACATTTGATTTGACTCCTTTGTAAAAAATTTTAGTATAGAACTTATTATTTACTACAAAAGGTTGAGTTGATAAAAAATTATATTTTAAACCACTCTTATTACTTAGATTATTTTTCAAAAGCATCATTTTAGTTCCAGAAGGATATTTAACAATAGGGTTATTTATTTTTATATAATCAACACCTACCTCCATCACCTTATAGATTTTTGTAGTATAGTATTCCTTCCCTACAAATTGATCTATTTCATAAGGCATATCTCCAGACAAATTAACCATTCTTTTAACTCCCCAATCTATCATAATATAATCTCCTAAAGTTAGATCCGAAAATCTATCCTCTGTTGGATCAATAGGTATTTTGTAATTTTTATCTTGATCCAAAATTTCTATTTCTCCATTACTAGTTAAAGTAGGGTATAATATTAAATTTTTTTGATTCTCGTTTAGCAAATTAGTTGTATGGTTATTTATTAAATGATTTTTTAATGTAATAATTAATTTATCATTGGTAATTTGTGTAGAGTCAATAATTGCTAATTCAGTAATATTACTTAAATTTAGAGGTTGTGTTTCCGTGACACCTTTCACATAAGTTGATAAAACTAAAATACAATTGTTTAATAAATTTTTATTACTTTCTGTAATTGTTACATTACCAATATTAAGTCTTGATTGTATTTTTTGGATATTATTATCAAGATAAATAGATTCGATAAATAAATTATTGTAATCTAAAGAATCTGAATCATTACTTAAATTATATTGTTCTGAATTATTTCCAGCTATATCTATTGTTTTTGTTCTTACTTTTCCAATTAAACTATTATTTAAGTTTTTTTCTACCATTTCATCGTATGTATAATTTAATAAACATGTATTTTCTACATATTTGAATAGGTTATTATTATAAATCTTATTATGTTCAAAATGTAAGGATTTTGGTAATAAAGAACCTGAAATAACTTTAACATTTTTATCAGACATACCTGTAGTTTCCTGTTGTGTTTGTCCTGTTGTAAAACTTACTGAATGATTAGTATAATGTTTAGTGCTTGAAAACATTATTTTTGTTTTTCCGGAATCAATTAGAATTAAATCATCACCCTCATTCATGGTATATACTAACTTACTATCACCCATTGTTATTTGTTCAATATCTTTTTTATTTCCAGTTTCAAAAAATTCATCCTCTCCGTTAATATTAGGATCAAGATATCCACTATGGCAATTACTTTCTTTAAAATTATTCAATTTATTGTTAGAATTACAATTATTTTCGATTATAATATTTTTTTTATTAATTGCATCAATATTATTTCTATTTATTATTGGTTCATATCTCATAACTGTTTTATTTTTCATTTCTTTTTGATAAAAATAATCATATTCTCCACTTACAAACAGTTTTCTAGAATCAGTATTTTTCTTTTCCTCATATAATACTGGTCTTTCTGTTATTGTGGCACATGCAACTCTTTTCTGATAACCATACCCTTTTAACTTTTTATTTAATTTAGTTTTATTAATTCTAATAGATAAGGTATAAGGGTTTGATAAGGGATCTATTTCACTATTAGGTATCCTGTCTCTAAAGTTTTGATCTTCATAACTATACAAGACTTTTTGATCATCTCTGTATTGATAATGACCGTATTCATTTACTTGAATAATATTTATATATTCATCAGTGGCTATACTATTATTATTTAAATCGCTAAAACTATCAACGTAATATTTTTGACCACTTTTTAAAATACCATTTACTTGAAGAGCTTCAGAACTATAATCTACGTTAGAACATGCGTCAAATACAATATGATTATAATCTTTATTCAAATGATCAAATAATGAATTCATATCAGAAGATGAAGTAATTTCTGGATCAATAAGCATGTAAATATAATATTCACTATTCACTGAGTTTGAAGAACTTGTTTTAGAAAATGTATCACTATTTAATATGTAATTTCTAAAATATTCATCATGGGAATCAACAGAAGTTCCTATTACATATCCAATAAAATTAGTATTATATGAATATTCACCATATGTAAGTAAAATAGAATCTGCATTACTAAGATTATCATAATGCAATGTATTCCCTACTTCACCTACATTTGATGTTTCTTCAACAGTATAAATACCCATTCCTGGTAAAAATCTTTTCAAATCTTGCAATCTATTATTTATTTTTTGCTTAGGTCTGGTATAAGATTGATAGTCTGTTCCATCAAATGAAGGTATATCACCATCATAACCCTCCATATAATCATAAATGTGATTATATTCATGATATGGGAATATTTTTTTACAATATCCTTTTACTTGTCTGTAATTTCTTTGAGAATGTTGGGCCTTACCATCAGTATCTATTAAATAATCAGCAGGTTCAAATGAAAAACCTTTATTATCTATAGGACATACTTTTAACTTAACAATCCTATTTTTAAAAATGTTATATGAATATTCTCTGTAAAGATATGAGGCTTTATTAATATTAAAACTCATAAAATTATATACATCATTCATTTGTTCATCAATTAATCTTTCAAATAAACCTAAAGTTGAATACTTACCTACATAAAAATCGGTTGTTTCTGTGTTTATAGTATCGATTGTTATGGGAAGTCTATAATTAAAAATATTAATAAAATATTTTTCATCTTCAACTAATCCATTTATTTGACTGTTAGATTGTAATAAATATTTTGATTCTACTGTATCATAAACATAAATATTTTTTTTCCCTGAATTATTTTCAATTTTTATAACTTTAATATTTTTTTCAATATTATGACTAACATCAATTTCAGTTGTTTTAAAAATAAATAATTGTTTTATATCATTACCTTCAAATAAAATTCTAAATTGTTCTGAATTAGTAATAGAATTTTTATAAATTAAATAATATTTTTGGTTAAAATCTTTTTTATTTTCATTTAAATATCTACAAATGTATTTATTTCTAAACGGAATGGTAATCTTTGAATCTTCAGGAGGTCCTTCGAATGTTATAATAGGAATTTTAGTATATCCATTACCTGAATTAGTTACAGATGCATTAGATACAAACCCTCTTGGAACACTTCCACTTGTATTATTAATTGTCAATGTTGTGTTTCCTAAAGCAGTAATTGCAGTATTTCCTTCATCTGTCCAAGTTTGTGGAGGATTTGGAGTTTCAAATGTTAAAGTAGGAGCAGATATATAGTTTTCACCACTATTATATAAACTTATACTTTCAACTATTCCAATTATAGTGCTTGATGTAGATGCATTAGAAAATGAAATTTCAAAATTTGCTTTTGGAATAATAGTTAAATTATTATTGGGTTGCTCCGAAATACTGACACTACGTATTGAACCGTTACTAATTACAGCCTCTGCTTCAGCTGTTCCATTCATAGTTACAGTAGGTTTATATAAATATCCACTTCCTTGTTCAGTAATGGTTAAACTGATTAATTGTCCGGCGAATACTTCTCCTGTAGCAGTAGCCTGAATACCCCCTTCTAAATCAGGTGCGGAAATAGTGATTGTTGGATTTGATTCGTAATCAAATCCTCTATCTGTTATCAAAAGTTCTACAACGTTTCCATTTCCAATAATGCATTCAATCTTACCGTTAGGATGATAATTGCCTGTAAAATAAGTGCTATCTAAAACTAATCCGTCAGGCATAAAATAATCAATACTATCAAAAGTAAATTTTGTTGATGATGATACAGTTGAAGATAACTCTGCATCTACTTGAGTATAATATAATGGAAAATGACCATTGATATGAAATGGCTCACCCGATGCATAGGTTATTGAAGAAATATTTGTTGCATTACCATAATGATTAGTTAAAACAGTAGCTGAGTTATAGATATTTGCTTTTTGATATAATGTAACGTAGGGATTAAAAACAAAACCAGAACCTCTCTCATCTATTCTTATATCGCTTAATCCACCTTCTGATAAATACATTGTTACTGATGGTTGGTTTTTAGGTTCTGAAATAGTAACAGAAGCAGTTGCTAAAGTATATCCAACTCCAGAATATAAAACGTCTATTCTACTAATTCTTCCTGTTTTACCAACAACTGCTTCTGCATTTGCGTTAATTCCTGATGAATCTTCAATAATAACTTGAACAATATCTGTTTTCCCATAATTATCACCTGAATTCATTATTATAATATTTGTTATTACTCCATTATTTATGATTGGGTATGCTGATGTCCCTGAACCAGAACCATTAACTGAAAAAGATACAGTAGTTGAGGATGAGTAATTACTCCCCCCATTAATCATATTAATTTTTATAATTCCTATTTCTAATATCGCTCTACCAAACGCGGATGGAGGGTCTATCGTAACAGAAGGAGTAGTTGAATAATTTTTACCTCCGTCAATTACTCTTAATTCTGTTACGACTGACCCTACTACAACAGCTTTTAACTTACATGAAATTACATTATCATTAGGATTTACAATTGTTAATTCAGGAGGATAAGTTGCACTATAATTAGTTCCACTATTATCAACTGTAATTTCTCCTATACCATCAACTATAGGAATGAAATGATCGTTTGTAGTTATTTGAATACCGTTTGTATCTGTGAACACATGAGTTACTGTTATATTTTCTGTATTTGAATAACTGTCTCCTGAATTATAAACTACTATTTTATCAAATTCATTTGTATTTTTTCTAACAACATATGCTAATGCAGTGCTTCCTCCTGCATTAGGAGGACTAATTGTTATTAAATCATTTGTTCCATTTGGAATTAATTTAGATAAATTTATGTTTCCAATTCCATTTATGTTTGTAGCACAAATTGCTTGTGTTCCTGATTGACTAAAAGTTACAATTGGTTCTTGTGTATATCCACTTCCCTTATTGGTTAGTGTTACACTAGTAATTAAAGAACCGGTTAAACTAACAGTCGCTGTTGCGGTTACATTCGCTGGCTCAATATCAACATTTGGGGTATCTCTATATTTATTTCCTTTTTCTAAAATATTCAAATCTTTAATACTTCCGTTTTCTAAATTAGAAACATAAACTTGTGATCTAGTTCCATCAGAAACATCTACAGTGACACCTGGAACACCTAAATAACCTTTACCTGATTTATTTTCTTCTGTTCCATTAACTGATAAACTGTATAAATAGGCATCTAAAATCGCATCACCTTTTGCAAATGAATTACCGGGTGTGTCTTTTGATTTATATTCTAAATCTTTTAAATATTTATTATCTAATTCAATATCAGTTATTTTCATAGCACTTAAACCATTAAGACCATTAAAATTTAAAATGGTGTTATAATAAATAGATTCTAATTTAGACAAAAAACTTCCATAATTTTCTAATAAATCTACTTTAAAAAATTTTTCTTTTCGAAAAGATGCATTTTTAGCTACTATTTTATGATCTTCTAAAAATATTTTATCATTTACTCTAAATAAACCCTTTTCTTTTGTCTCAATAATTAGATAACTTGTAAAAATACCGTTATTCTTGGCAATATTAAAAAAACTTCTTTTGATTTCAGAATTTTCATTAAATTCAAAATTTGTTTTAAAATAATTAAATTTATTATTATAATAATTATTTGTTAATCCTAATTTAGAAAGAGCTGTATCATTACCTTCAAGAAATTTAAAAAATTTAGGTTGATATATTTCTAGAGTAGATGTAATATTTCCTTCTAATTTACTCTTAAAAGGCATACTTGATGAATAAATATAGAATCCTGCTGATGTTTCATTTTTTTGAATTTGCCAAGTATTTAAATTATTTAAAAATTTTTTGGATAAATCTCTTTTTTTGGAGCTGGCATTTGTGAATGAAAAATACTTTTCTATAAAATCACCACATTCATTACCACCCTTATTTAGTAAATACGCTCCTAATCCCAAGGAAATTAAATCTTTATTAGGTAAAGTGCTGTAATTATAATCATACGGTAAAATAATACCTATTGAATTTGTATCTAAACCTATGATTATATCTCCTATTTTAAAGTTTTCATAGTTTTCTGAAAATAAATCATAATCTAATTCTAAATTTCCAAATTTATCATTTCTTTCATCAATATATTTTATTCTTCCTATAACATTATTTTTAAATGTTTTATTTATATCATTAACTTTCATAAACAACTCATATTTTTTAAAATTAGTTTGAAATCCTTCATTGTCTTTATTTCCTGAACCAATTAAATCCATTTCATCAAAAAATTCAGGAGTAGATTTTTCATTTTGAAATCCTGTAACTAATGACTGTCCTGAATATTCTATTCCTGATAAATTACTAGTAGCTACAAAATTATTTTCATTATTATAACCTCTAACCTCTTGATATTTTTTATTATTTCCATAATTATCCAAAAAAGATTGTTCCAATCCTTTTTTACTAAAATTATTATTAATTGCAATATCATTAAAACTAAATTGTTTTTGCATCATTTTATATTTATTTTCATCAAGGTCGTGGTAGTTTTTTAAATCAGATTCTCCCAAATCAAAGATTCTATCTATAATAAAATCCAAACTTAAATCTTTTACATTATCTTCATTTGTTGCATGATTAATATAATCTACAAATTTATTATAAACTAAATCAGCAGTAGATCTTACATAATCACCTTGTTTTGAAAACATATTTAATTTATTATTTAATGCATCAATAACGGGTAAAGGTAATAATTGCCTAATTTTAATTTTATAATTAGGAGGGATTATTGCCTCGTGCTCTTTACTCAATTCTGATGATTTAATATTATCAATTGAACCGGTATTTTGTAATAAAATAGTTGAACCATTAGGAATTGAAAAAGATGGTATTTTATAATAAATATACGGAAAACCTTCATTTGTAAAAGCCACTTTTAGTAAGTCAATACTTTCATTTTTATGTGCATTGAATATTTTTTTATACTGTTTTATAACTACAGAATTAGTGCTACTGTTAAAATCAATTGTGAATTTACTATCTTGGTTAATTCCTAATTCATTATCAAGATCCACTTTTTTAACAATATTTGTATCTTCAATAAATATTTCCTTGCCATAATCATAAATCATACTTTTGATTTGATTCATTTTACCATCCAGATATTTTTTAAGAGACACTTCTGTGTATTTGGAACTATCAATATTTAATTCATAAATAGGATATTTTTTTAGCAACTTTAGATCATCAATATGATAATTAATATCACCTACGTTCAAATTAATATGATTAATTATTTTATTAGTATCTGAGTTAATTTTAGGATATATAATTTGGTTATCTAAATTAGTGATTTCAATTAATTCTTTACTAAAATTATTCTCATTAATACCCTCTTTTATATTTTTTTTAGTTAAACCAACTACAGAATAATCTGGTGTATCTAATAAATCTGTATTATATTCCTTAAAATTAATATTTTTTTCAAAAAATTCAAAAATTTTATTTTCAGTATCAAAATTTAAGCTTTCTACTGAGTTAATATAATTTTTTTCTTCAAAATTATTTTGGTCCAAATTTTTATTATCAAAAACTAAATGTAAATATATTCCAATATTTTCACGAAAATAAATTTTTAAAAATTCTGTAAATAATTGAATTGATAAATTATTCTGGTAAATATCAAATTCACCACTTTTAAATTTAAATTTAATATCATATTTATTTTTTGAAGAATCAATTAATTTTCCTATATAAATATCTAAATAATTCATCAAATTATTTTTGTCATAAAATCTAACAACATTACCCTCAATTAATTTATTTATATAAATATATTCTAATTCTTCTAAATTACCTTTTTGAAATAAAATTAAATGATCTACAGTTGTATCAACACTAGATGACCAATTTGTTTTTAAATGTAATTGATAATAACCATTACTTTTAGTAATAGGTTTATCTACATCATAAAAATAAAATGTATCATCAATTTTAATGTATGGATAAGTCATGGGAATATTACCTAATTCATTTCTTTTTTCTCCATTAATGTCAAATTCATAAATGTTGAGAATATCATTTTTTACAAAAACTCTATTACTCTTATAATTAAAACTAAAATATGTTTTAAATTCAATATTAAATTTATCTATATCATTGGTTAATAAATTATTAATTGAATAATTATCGCTTGACCAATTTAAATTAGTAAATAAATTACTTTCATTAGTTAAATGATAATGCTCCAAAAATGTTAATAAATATTGGTTATACTTTCTAAGATTAATTAAATCTTGAGAACTGATTGGATTAAAACAATTTAGAACTATTTTTTCATTTAAATCCTCAAATGGAATACTATTATTGCTAAAATCACCATTTATAGGAACTAAATTTAATTTATATGTTTTCTTTAATCTAGGAGAAGAACTTGATGTATCCTCTACTGCGGTATTAATACCTAATTCACATAAACTAAAAATATAAGTTTTATTACTTTGTAATCCGATAAATTTAATTTTATTAGGTAATCTTATATTTTTAATATAATTATCAATATAGTCTGTATAATTATTTGAACCATTTGCAGAATAAATATGTAAATTTAATTCATAGTTACTTAAAAATTCAAAATAAGTAAAAGAATAAGTAGAATTATTTAAAACAGAATTATGTCCCAAATAAATATTGAAGGGTTTGAAAATTTCTTTAAAAATTTTAACAATATTTTTTCCCATAAAAAATACAGTATCTGTGATATTATAATTTTCATTTTGCACTAATCCATGATTTTCCATATTACCAAGGTATAGTGAATTAAAATAATAATCTCTATCTTTTATATTGATAACTTGGTTAAAATTTATATCTTGATTATTTTGATTAGAAATTCTAAACAATGATATATATCTTCTTAAATTTTCATTAAAATCAATATTTTGAAATTTAATATTTTGATTTAATTTTTTAATTAAAAAATACTTATTTTTGTTAATAAGCCCTTCGATAATTTTATAAATATAAAATTGATTATTGTTGAAAACATAATTTTGTAGATCTATTAAATTATTTAAATCAATTAAAGAAACTAATTGACCTGAATCAGTATTGTATCTGTAAATACCATTTTGTATTAAATCATCTTGATTTTTTATTAATACAAGATCATTATCTGCTAATTGTATTCCATCTATTTGAGTTATAGATGCGGATATATCAATATTTTCTGTGCTTGCAAGTCTAATTAAATTAGAATTTAAATTTATATTTAAATTATCTTGATTTTTATTAAAATTTTTACTCTGCTGTACTGTAAATTGACTTATTGGCAGATAAGGCATATTTTTAAAAAACATATTCCCACTATTTACAGAATAATTAATAGTTTCTATTTTATCCATTTTATTAATCCATCTAAGTTTATTATTAACAACTGTTGTTAAGTTATATTTTCCAAAATTACTTTCAATTAAATTTTCATTAAAAGTGTATGATGTATTAGGAATTTCTGCTGAAACAAGACGTATTGCATAAATATTAGAAAATGTTTTTCCTAAATTAACTGAATAATGTGAAGGGGTTGGGTAAGAAATTTTAACATTGGTTATTATATTTATATCACTATTTTTTCCGACCGAAGCTTTTTTTATTTCATTTAAATCAATATTTCCTGGAATATTTAAAACTAATTGATTGAATTTATATGCTTTTTTACTTTCATCAAATAATTTTTCAAATTCTGAAGTTCCATCATTAAAAATAAATTTAGATATTGAAAAAATAGGTTCTCCAGAAAATTTATTAAATTCAAAATTATCTTTACTTATTCCTACTTTTTCGAAATCAGTTTCGTATAAATTATTAAATATAACTTGGTTAAAAAAATTTATATCTTTTACGTAATTTATATCCAACCTAACTATAAATTTATTACTTTTTTCAGTAAAAAAAATTGTTTCTGTATCAGATATTTGTAATAAGGGTTTTTTATCAAACTTATATTCTGTAACTCTATTCCTACTATCAATATTTAATACTGTTTTTTTTATTTTTTTCCGTTTATCCATTTGAGCAAATTTAATATACTGTTCAAAAGCTAAAGAATCTTCCGATAAACCTAAACTTTCTTTAAAAGATTCTTCTTTTTTTTCTAAAAATGGTGGTTTATCCGAATCATAAATCTTAGAAGATGTTTTTTTAGCTATGACAAGTTTATTAAAATCTTTTTTACTTGATTCCTTATTTTCATGTTCTGGAATAAATTCATTTGTTAATAATAAATCATCATCATCCATTTTTATAAATATAGAATTTAATTCCTTAAATAATAATTTTTTATTTCAAAAATTTATCTCTAAATAATATATAATGTTCGACTCAGAATCATACATTGAAAATTTATTTTTAAGAAAAAAAACACCAGTAAGTAAAAAAAAAGAAAGTAAAAAAAACATTAGAAAAAATAATAATAAAAAACAAACAGGTGGAAAAAAAATGCAGGTAAGTAACAAAAAAGAAGATATTAAAAGAAAACTTAAAAAATTAAAATTTACTAATTTAAAGCAAATTGCAGGTAAATTAAATATTAATAAAGAACAAGCTAAAAAATATGGGAAATGTAGTTGCAAAAATACTTATATTAAAGCTATTAATAAGAAACTTAAACAGTCCGGAGGATCATATGATGGTTATTGTCATAATCTAATTTCACAATGTTCTGATTCTTTTGCTCAATGCTAATAATAGCTTAAAGTTAATTTTATAATTTAATCTAAATTTATGAGTAAATATATTTGTGAAATTTGCAAACATAAAGAAAAAGAAATTGAATTTGATGATGAAAAAGATCTTCAAAAACATAAATGGAAATATCATCCTAAAAATAGTATTGAAAAAACATGGTCAAAACTTGCCTTAAATAATTTTAAAAACTATAATGGTTCTACATATTATGAATCATTTGGTCCTTATTATTAGTCATAATTAATATGATTTAAAAAAAATATTTTAAATTATATTTATTTTTTTTTCTTTTTAAATTTAATTTTACCCTTTTTCTTAACAATAGGTTTTTCGGCATATTCTTTTAGAAATA
>MDTC01223114.1_pt1 | contig 15621 bp, 7 predicted proteins | sample 811181 | NCBI WGS metagenome assembly MDTC01 (sample SAMN05326644, study PRJNA326480) | marine metagenome | isolation source: seawater | place: Pacific Ocean: North | collected 2011
GAACCATTGTTCTGGATGGACCACTTAAGGGCCTGGATTTTTTGAAAAAATCGGCTGAAGGCTGCCATGTCGCAAAATTGCTAGGCATTTATGAGCAGCCACTCCACAAACACTTACAACCTATACTGACAGGGCACTACGAAAAGGTCATCAATTTAGGCTGCGCTGAGGGGTACTATGCGGTCGGATTTGCGAAGGCCGTTCCGGATATCATTTCATATGCCTTCGATACGAATCCAATTGCGCAAAAAGCTTGTCGCGACTTAGCTGAAAAAAACGGAGTTGATCAACGTGTAATTGTTAAGGGAGAGTTCTCGATTGACGATTTCGAGTCTTATGGAGGAGATGCGGCAGTGGTATTCTGTGATATCGAAGGTGCAGAGGAGGAGCTATTAGATATTGAGGAAGCCCCGGTCTTGGCTGATCTTGATCTTATTGTCGAGTCTCATGAATGCCTAAGACCTGGCATCACCAAAAAGCTAATTGAGCGATTTTCGTCAACACATCAAGTAGAGCTAGTAGCGGACAATGGAATGAGGGAGCTTACAAAAACACCGAACTGGTTTTCGGAGTTATCTCACCTTGACCAGCTCTTAGCAACTTGGGAGTGGAGATCAGGTCCGACCCCTTGGCTAGTCATGACAAGCCGCCGCCAGTAGGGAGGTAGCAACTCGTGTACATGGTTCGCTATTAGTATATCTAGGGCAACGCCTACCCTAAAGCGTCTGCTCGCGAACCTGGTCCCACTCTGCGCAAGTTCTGTCGCTTAAGGCTCTTTAGGTTGTCTCCAATCGCTCTCACCAGTTCGAAACTACCCATCAAGAAGATAGCTCAAAAAGCTTGCACACCATGCAGCTCTTGATAAGCAGGCGAGGTAACAGAGGTGTCCTCGTATGGTTTAAAAGATGGAATCCACTTTGAAAAATAAGAATTTACAAGCAGCAATAGCGGCACACCAGTCGGGGGACTTGCAGACAGCAGAAGCGGCATACCGCGATATCTTAGCCGTGGATCCCGATCATTCTGATGCGAACCACAACCTTGGAGTGTTACTTGTTACTACTCTAGGACCGGAGACAGCTCTTCCTCACTTTAAAACCGCTGTAGCGGCTAATGGGTCCATCAAGGAATACTGGAGTAGCTACCTCGAGGCCTTATGGCGAGCCAAACGTGTACCCGAATTAGAGGTGGCATTGACTGACGCTGAATCATATGCGTTACCTCAGCAGACCTTGGATATTTGGCGGCAGAAATACAGCGACACAACCAATAAAACCTCAGACGTAGCCTCGGCAAGTGTGTCTGGCAGGAATGGCGAATCGCTGAATACCATTGATAGAGCGTCCACAACGGGCGAACCATCTAGTGAAGAAAGAAACAATTTACTTTTTGCGCTCCAATCTAATCAATTAGAGGCCGCCGAGCACCAGGCAGGAACTCTGAAGAGAAAATATCCGCACCACCCCTTCGGATGGAAGGCGTTGGGAGCAATTTTAACTCGCCAGCATCGATATCGAGAATCAATAGCGGCGAGCCGAAGAGCGCTCGAACTAAGCCCCGCTGATCCAGAAGTTTTCTACAACCTGGGTGCCGCCTTCAAGCAAATCGAAAAATATGCGGAAGCAAAAGGGGCATTTGAGCGAGCTATTACGGTAAAACCGCGGTCAGCCGTCGCACACCATCAGCTTGGTACGTGCCTAGCAATCCTTGGTTTAAGTGTAGAGGCTGAATCAGCATACAGAACAGCGATAGCAATCAATCCGGAGCTGTTTGAGACGTATTTAGACTTGGGTGTCACGCTCCAGGAGCAGGGTCGGATGGAGGACGCGCGAGATTGCTTCGTTCGCACCCTACAGCTTCGACCTGATGATGCGACGGCCCACGCAAATTTAGGTGTAAACCACCGGCTATTGGGTAACCTGCAGGACGCCTTGTCGAGTTTAAAAAAGGCCTATGACAGCGCTCCGGGGACCCCTGAGTTGTGCCTAAATCTTGGTCTTACGCTGCAATCGTTAAAACGCGAGAAGGAGGCGGAATCCTTTCTAATTGAAGCTGTGAAGCTGCGTCCTGAATATGCAGAGGCTTTTGCAGTGCTTGGCAACTTGTACAGTGACATGGGCAACTTAACAGACGCGGAGAATTGCTATGGCTCTGCATTGAGCTTAAAACCAAATTTCGCAACGGTGCACAGTAACCTAGGCCTCCTGTTACAAAACCGCAATAAATTAGCGGAAGCCAAAAAACACTATCAGCGAGCTATAAGCATAGAACCGGACCTCGTTGAAGTTCACAGTAATTTGGGCGTGCTAATGAGCGAGTTAGAAAACTTTGAAGACGCAATGGCTTCTTTTGAGAGGGCAGTGTCGCTAGACCCCAGGTACCTTGCAGCTTGGGCCAACGGAGCGGACATTCTAGAAAACTGGAATAAACTTCCTGAGCTCGAAAACTGGCTGGTCAGAGCAAGATCTCAGTTTACACCTATGCCAGCCGATCTTAAGTTTTTTGAGGCTCAGCTTTTGTTCAGAAAGAAAGCCACAGCTGACTCCTTAGCGATACTCTGTACTATCGTCACCGATGACTTGTCAGAACATTTACGGGTGCCGTTTCTTAACTTGCAGGCTAGGAGTTTTGACGCGCTGGGAGACTACACCGCGGCGTTTCACTATTTTAAAAAAATGAATTTGCTAATCAAGCAAAGCTCCGAATATTTGCAGGCAAAGCCCGACAATTACTTCGACAGTGTTCAGCGTCAACTCACCCAATTAAGGGAAATTTCACTGCCGCATAAGATAAAAAAGCCAACCGAAACGATATCAAATAGCCCCATTTTCATAGTGGGATTTCCAAGATCGGGCACCACCTTGTTGGATACGATATTACGAACCCACTCACGGATTAAAGTGATTGAGGAGGAGCCAATAATGTTTATGGTCCGCTCCTTTATTCAACGTCACGACATCGACGATATAGTAGGGGCACCTTTGCCCATTAAAATTAATCAAAGCGCAGCAGAGATTTATCGAACTGAATTACGGAAGCAACTTCCTGAGGACAATTCAGAATCGATTGTCATTGATAAGCTGCCTCTGAATATACTTCACACTCCGCTTATTCATCAGCTCTTTCCCGACGCCAGATTCATTCTAGTTCTGCGACATCCCCTAGACGCCGTGCTCAGCTGCTGGATGCAGAATTTTAAAATCAACGACGTTATGGCAAATTTAGTGGATCTTAAACGCACCGTGGACATGTATTGTGCAGTGATGGAAACGTTCAAAATATGCCGGGAAAAATACGTTTTGGATGTTTACGAGATCGCATACGAAGGCCTCATATCAGATATAGAAAAGGAAATTACTTCCCTGTTGAAGTTTCTGGGTGCTGATTGGGAGCGCCAAATGACAGATTACCAGCAGACAGCTATAGAGCGAGGAAAAATTAACACGCCCAGCTATTCGCAAGTTGTGCAGCCCCTCTACGCCAACGCTAAATTTCGCTGGCTAAATTATCAAGAACAGTTAGGCGAGCATCTACCCAAGATTGAGCCTTGGATAAAAGAGTTTGGGTATCAGCCAGTAACTGTAGCACCTTGAAACCTTCAAAGAGGGAGTGCCAGCGATCTAAATTCGGCACGTGCAAACGTTCAGAGATCTTTTTGGCCCAACACAGGTAGATCTACTCAGTGTCCACAACTAAGCATCACTTCTATCTAAAATATCGCCTGCCGTTATTGCCGAAGGCGGACCTCATGGATTCCGCGCGCTGCCGAACTAGCTAAAGTAGTGTAAGAATGAAACGAAATATCAGTTTATGTTCCTTAAAGTAGCGGGACTGTTGAGATGGAATTGATGCTCGAGGAGCAACTGCGTCAAGCTATCCTCTCGCACAAGGACAACGACTTTTTGCAGGCAGAGAAACTGTATAAAGAAATATTAAATTTATCGCCGACTCACCCGCACGCAAACCATAATTTAGGCGTCCTGCTTACCTCACTACGGAGAACAGAGGAGGCCATCGCCTTACTGGAGAACGCTATCGACGCCGATGCCACGGTGCATCAGTTTTGGCTGAGCTATTTTGACGCTTTGATCAAAGCTGAGCGCTTTGCCGACTTAAAGGTCGCTATAGAAGACGCAAAGATGAATGGACTGCCAGCAGAGCAGATAGAACCCTTTTTGGTGCCACCTACGCTTACTGTTCCTCGCCGGAGACCAACAAACATAGAACCTCCGTCAACGCGTGTACAAAGTTTATTGCATTGTGTGCAGGAAAGTAAATTCCTGGAAGCAGAGAAGGCTGCGCAGGCTATAACGAGTGAATACCCAGATTACACGCTTGGATGGAAAATATTGAGCGCTGTTCTACTACAACTCAATCAAAAGCAGCCCGCAAACACGGCGAATGAAAAAGCTGTTGAGCTTAGCCCCGAGGACTCTGAAGCCCATAATAACCTGAGCGTTACACAGCGTATTTTGGGAGATCTCCCTGCAGCCAAGGCAAGCAGCGAGAGAGCAATAGCTCTGAATCCGCTCTCGACTGAAGCACATAACAATTTAGGTGTAACGCTCAAAGAATTGGGGAGCTATGAGCATGCTCTTCGAAGTTTTCAGACAGCTATTGAGCTACAAGCGACTAATGCGAGCGCGCATAATAACTTGGGTAATGTCCTCATGCAGCTCGGGGAGCTGGGTGAGGCTTATGATAGCTACACGCGCGCAATTGAAATCAACCCCTCTTTTGAGGACGCCCTAATGAACCGCTGGAGCCTACTTTTCGACAGAGCAGAATTTGATGCTGCCCTTAGGGATGTGAACCAATGTAGCTCCAAACGAGCGAGCGCTTGTCGTTTAGAAACTTTGTATGCCTTAGGGCGAGTGGAAGAGGTGTATGAAAGAATAGAAAATCTATCGAAAACAGATCCAAAAAACATAAGAGTGGCGGCTTTTTCAGCGTTTCTTGGAACACGAGAAAATCGCGAACCTCACTATGATTTCTGCAATAAGCCACTCTCCTTCGTTCATTTTTCTAACCTAGATTTACACACATCTCATACCCCGAGGCTCACATCGAACCTTCTCGAGGAACTGCAAGATCTTACAAACGTATGGGAGCCAGCCGGACACGCTACCCATAAGGGACTTAGAACGCCGACGCACTTGAACCTATTTTCTGCATCAGCTGGAAGTCTCGCTGACCTAGAGTCCATCCTCCGGGATGAGCTGGAAATCTACCGAAGAAAATTTCATAGTAAGAGTTGTTCTTACATGACAGACTGGCCTGATGACATGGTTCTCCATGGGTGGTGTGTAAATCTAAAAAAACAGGGGTACCAGAGCATGCACATTCACCCCGCTGGATGGCTGAGTGGAGTGGTTTATTTGAAAGTCGTATCGTCAGACGTAGAGAACGCGGGCGCCATTGAGTTTAGTCTGAATGGCACAAACTATTTCCATAATGATACCCCTACGCTGGTGCACCAACCTAGGGCCGGCGATATCGTGCTTTTTCCGTCTTCGCTTCATCATAGAACTATTCCATTCGAAGAGCATACAGAGAGAGTTTCGATAGCCTTTGACCTAAAACCTGCAATATCAATTTGACTCACCCACTCACTTGCTAATGCCGCGGGGCGTGTTAAAAAAGGTTGAGAGCTATTTTTTGGTGGTGTAAAACTAGGCTCGTATCAACGAGGTTGAAAAAGGTGCAGATCAATCGACGAACCTCTCTCTAAAGAGGTTTAACGAACAGAAGGTTCAAATTTAATCGGTGATTAATTGTCAGATGAATCGGAAATGACAAAACCTCCAGAGGCCGCTATCTACTATGTACCCGAGGCTTACTCTATTTCTGGGCAAAAACTTATGGGGCGAAATGCGGCTGGCCAGTCATTTTTAGAGGGCTATTTTCAATATGGCAGATGCCAGACCTTTTGGGCTCATGTTCGAAATAATGAGGACTTTGAAAGATTTTTAGCGTTTGGTTCAGAATTGGGCGTAAAAAAAAACATCAAAGGTTTCGCGGCAAAAGACCTCCAAACTGCAAAAAGCCCAGGAGTTATCTACTACCCGGGCCCCGATATTGCTGAATTCGCAACGCAAAGAATGCAGTTTGGCACTAGTAACTGGTCACTATGTGGAGTTACCCACACTACCTCGAGTGCTCGTGCCATGGACAGTATTGCCTCTTGGCTCACGGCGCCGATTGAGTCGTGGGACGCGATCATCTGCACCTCCTCGGCAGTTAAAAAAAACGTTGAAATCATTTTAGCCAATGAGTTGGCAAGACTCAAAAGGCGCTTGGGAATATCAAGACATAGTCTGCCCCAGCTTCCAGTAATTCCTCTAGGTATCAGAACTGAGCAATTCGATTTTTCAGATACGCAGAAATTCGCCTCTAGACAAGCTCTCCAGTTAAGCATGGATAGTATCGTTGTTCTCTACGTCGGAAGACTGAGTTTTCACGCCAAGGCACATCCGTTGGCGATGTATCAGGCGCTAGAAATAGCAACTAGAAAAACCAATAAGGACATCGTGCTTATTGAATGTGGCTGGTTTGCCAATGATTATGCAAGACAAGCATTTGAAGACGCAGCCGCCAAAGCTTGTCCATCAGTTAAGGTTATCCGACTCAATGGTCGCGACAGCGATAGTAGATCAATGGCTTGGGCCAGTGCAGATATTTTTTGTTCGCTGGCCGACAATATACAAGAGACATTTGGGATCACCCCCATTGAAGCAATGGCGGCTGGTTTGCCCTGTGTTGTGACGGACTGGAATGGGTATAAAGACTCCGTGAGCCTTGACTGTGGTTTTCGAATCCCTACCGCAATTCCAGCGCCAGGCATGGGACAAGATTTGGCAGCAAGGCATGCCATCGGGGTCGATAATTATGACTTTTACTGTGGTCATACTTGCCTGTTTGCGGGTGTCGATATAGAAGCAGCAGCTAAGTCTTTCATTGCGTTATTTGAAAATGAGGACTTGCGGAAACGCATGGGGATCGCCGGAAAAGTTCGCGCGAAAACTGTATATGATTGGTCAGCAATAATCCCTCAATATGAGGATATTTGGAGCAATTTGGCTGAGAGAAGGGGAGCCGCGGGTGTCGCGACCTCTGAAGTGAGTCCCACCCGCTTGGACCCTTGCCTCGCTTTTTCTCACTATGCCACGCACACCATAGGTGCTGAGTCAAAAATAGAGTTAGCTTGCGATAATAGTGAGGTTGCGCACGAGCGTTTGGAGGCGCTGTTTGAATTGGAGATGGTTAGATTTGGCAAAAGCATTTTGCCCTCCCTTGAAGTTTTGCACGAAGTTATCAGATTAGTCTCGCAAAAAAAGGGGTCGTTAAGGACAGTTTTTAATGGCCAAGATCAGCATCAACAACTGCTCATGATCCGTGCGGTTACTTTCCTTCATAAGCTTGGGCTAGTGCGTTTATGCGATACGAAAGGTTGAGTTTCAAAAAAAAGCTAGGGGACCGTGGTAGCGAATCCACATCCTCAAATCAACGAGATTCTCTTAATTTACCTGGTCGGGAACTCAGGTAAATCTTCAAACACTCCGGCAAGGTATGGTTCATACATCTCCCACTTCCGCGAGCTGCCTCGGTAAATTTTTTTTCTCACCTGAAGGTTGGATGCAGTCCTCACAATGCGACTACTTTTATGGGGCTCTAGGCACTGTTCTTCCCACTGTAACTCCAAATGATTCAGCAATAAGCGTGTTTGAGCCTCTTGATCAGTTGTGAGCTTCTCATACTGCAAATTGAAAATATTATGGGACGATGAGTGAAACCAAAAGGTCATGAGCTCAAAATATAATCTGTAGTACTGAGCGATATCTTGAAGTCCGTAGCTATATCCGAGTCCGGCTTTTTCAAAAAACTGCTTGAAGTTACCCCAACATACCGCCGGGGGGTGTCGATGAACATGCACGATTTTAGCTTCTGGAATGGCCAGAGAAATCAAGCCGATGTAATGGAAGTTATGAGGCATCTTGTCCGTGACTATTGGGTAACCGTCTGATTTACCGATTAGATATGAGAGGTAACTCTCCCTAAAGTCTGTTAACGCTTCTGCGGAGATTTTCTCCCTGCCCGTGGCCAGCTCATGGCCCAACTCTCTCGCCGATGATAGCTCTCCTGCAGCAAGGACCTGAGAATGACAGCCAATTACTTGCTCTACTAGAGATGTCCCCGATCTGGGCATACCAAGGATAAAGATAGGGATTGGACCAATCACCGTATTTGGAAGATCTAGATTTACTCGTTGGAGTTCTTCAAAAGAATTTTTAAGACAGTTGAAAAATACTTCGTCACATCTCTTTTCGTACCGTAACTCCTTTTTGCGTAGAGTATTTCCCTCAAGGTAATGCTTATACGCCGATTCCACATCGCCCAGGTCTTCATAGGCCTTGGCTAGTCCAAAGTTAATATGGCACAAGTCCTTTTCTGGAAGATTTTTATTTTTGTGCAAGGAGCGCATTGTCTGAAATTGGGAATCTTTCGACTTAAATTTTTTAATGTCTGCAAGCTGCCGATGAGCCGTTGCTAAATCGGGCTGAATAGCTAAAGACTGGTTGTAGCTATTTCGCGCCTGCGCTAACTTATTTTGCTGCTGGAAAGCAGTTCCTAAGTTCAAAAGCGCATTTGCATGCTTTGGCTCTAGAGAAATTGCGTGCCCGTAATGGGCTGCTGACTCTTCTATTTCACCCAGCTCTTGCGTAGCTCTCCCTAAATTGTAATGCGCATCCGCAAGGAGAGGCTTTAACTTTACCGCTGTTTTTAGACTGCTCTGAGCTTCCTCGAACAGCTGCATCTCATATAACGTATTGCCTAAATTGCTATAGGCCTCGGCAAAATCCCGTTGAAGTTTTATTGCCTTTTCCAGCGACGTTCTAGAATCCTCAAGCAGTCCCAAGTCCTTTTGCACGATACCAAGGTTGTTAAACGCTTCTTGATCATTAGGACTCAGTCGCACAGCTTGTAGATTCACTTTGTAAGCCTCGTTTACTTCACCAGATTGAGCATATATTGCTCCTAAAACCTTCCATGAAAAGGGGTGTTCAGGGAAGTCAATTGATAAGCATCGAGCTTTTTCTTTTGCCTCAGGCAGTCGGCCACTTCGGTAGAGCGAGAGTAGTTCATTGATTTCATTAGCTGAGGGCGTGACTATCTTTTTAACGGGTGCCGCTGTTTCACTGCTAACGATTTCCTTGTTTTTCTCCAGTGTCATTTCATTTGAATCGATGGTTGCAGGCTTAGACCGACGCCGCCAGTTAGCTAATTCCGTTGCACTTGCATCTATGCGGTTGCCAGAAACGTTGTGTTTTTTCGCGGCTGTAACAGCTTGCCATGCTTCCTCATGACGGTTTAGTTTGATTAGCGTTTCTATGTAACTGAGCCAGTACTGCTCTGACGCTTGATTGACCATCAACGCGGCATGGAAAAGAAGTAAAGCGGATTCGGTTTTATTCAAAGCTAGAGTTAATACGCCCAGGTTATGGTTGGCGTCGGGGTGAGCAGGTTGGGTGGCGAGGATTGCGCGGTACAGTCGTTCAGCTTCCTTCAGATTACCTCTTTGATGCGCCTCGATTGCGTCCTGTAGCACCTGGTTGTTCTCTGTTGTCACGGTGTGCTCAAACTTTCTCTTTTATTCGACATTTGAATCGAGTGATTGCGACGGAGGTGCCTGTTTTTTTTTCAATCAAAGTATTCAACTGCGCAGCATCCAAGACAGAGTCTCCTGAATGTTGGTGGCTCGCAGAGGCCCTAGTAATGAATGTAGCTTTGAATGGTTTCCTTTTAAAACATTAACCTCGTCGCGTCTTTTTAAATCATTTGTAACGCGGACCGAGATCTGGAAATCGGTTAGCTTACTCAGCGTATTGATCAAGTTCTGCAGCGTTATCACAGAACCCGAACATAAATTTATCGTCTCCCCGAGAGGCCGAATCATAGCCAGAGCCGCGTAATATTCCGCTATGTCACGGACGTCAGAAAAATCTCTGGCAACATCGAGGTTGCCGAGCTCTATTTCTGGAATCTTATTTTTGAAATGGTGTACCAGCTTAGGCACTAGGAAGCGATTGCTTTGACCGACCCCTGTGTAATTGAAAGGCCGTGTAATAACAATTCCCAGTTTGCTCATGAATGTCTTCGCAAGATATTCCATGGCCAGCTTGCTCACGGCGTAGTCATTTCTTGGGTCGACCGCGTTATTTTCTGTGAGCGACGACTTTCCTGAATTTCCATATACATTCGCTGAGCTTGCAAGGATCACGCATCTTGGAGGACTGCGTGACACACTCAAAGCTTCCAACAGATTTCGAGTGCCGAGCAGATTCACTTTGTAAAACATTGCAGGATCAGATTCAGGTATGAATGCCGCCGCGGCCAAATGAATAACCACTTCTGGCTGAATCAGGCTATCTATTGCGATCAGAGAGGTTGGGTCAAGCAAGTCTAGCTGAAGATAGCGCGGTGCGCGGACTGAGCTATTTATACCCGCTCTCCAAACTTCCCAATCAGTTTTCGTCAGGGCATCGCACACGTATTTTCCAGTAAACCCCTCGCTGCCCGTCACTAATACACGCTTTGCCACTGGCATCTTTACTCCGAGCTGGTGCCTCTACTGAGGTCGGCCTGCACCATGATTTCACACAAAGATTCGAGGGTCGTTTCCGCCTTCCAGCCTAGTGTGCTTAGAGCCTTAGAGGGATCGCCGACTAGCAAGTCCACTTCAGTGGGCCTAAAAAAATCAGCGTTGACAGATACGAGAACCTTGCCATTCCTTCGATTGACAACTTGCTCATGTTCGTTTTCGCCTTGAAACTCGATTGGTATATCGAGCGCCTTACAGGTCAACTCTATTAATTTTCTTACCGATGCAGTTCGGCCTGTTGCCAGAACGAACGTTTCAGGCTCATTGGTCTGTAACATGCGCCACATACCTTCTACGTACTCTGGTGCATATCCCCAATCTCTCTCTGCGTCTAGATTTCCAAGCTCTAATCTGTCCATCCGCCCTGAGGCTATTTGCGACATTGAAAAAGTAATTTTTCTAGTCACGAACTCTATGCCGCGCAGGGGTGATTCGTGATTAAAAAGTATCCCGGACACCGCAAAAATATCGTACGACTCTCGGTAATTAATTGTCGACCAATGAGCGAATAATTTGGCTATTCCATATGGACTTCGTGGGTAGAAGGGAGTGTCCTCGTGTTGAGGCACTGTTTGGACCTTACCAAACATTTCCGAGGTAGAGGCTTGATAAAATCGAATGCTCTTATCTACGATCCTAATTGCCTCCAAAATGTTTAGAGTCCCGAGACCCGTTATCTCCGTCGTAGTAATCGGCTGTTGAAAAGATACTCCCACAAAACTCTGCGCAGCGAGATTGTAGAACTCTCGAGGTTCTGCGCTTTCTAATAATCTGATAGTCGAGGACAGATCCGTGAGATCGTATTCGACAAGACTAAGATTCGGATGTTGAGCGATACCTAACTCTTGCAATCGCCAGAAGTTAATGGAGCTAGTGCGTCGGTAAGTCCCGTAGATTCGGTAACCTTTACCTAGAAGCAACTGTGCAAGGTAGGCACCATCTTGCCCTGTAATACCAGTGATAACAGCTGTGCGATCTTTATAGTTCACAGAAGGAGCCCGTTGAATGTTATATCTAGCAACAGTGTCTCTCACTCGGTGATGTAAAGCGATACGAGCGATGCAATCGTGAGTTCAATAGTAAAATTTTACTCATATTTCTCTCGTGCGTTAGCGCCCAGCCTTTTGCGCAGATTCCGATCCCTTTCGACCAGTGAGAGGTTTGAGTGGTCAATGATGCCCATTTCGTCGAGACGCCAGAAATTGACCGAGCTAGTCCTGCGATAGGTGCCAAAAACGGTGTAACACCTCTCAAGCAGGAGTTGAGATAGGCGCCGTCTTATCCGGTGATGCCCGTTACGATTGCACGATCTCTGTTGTCTGACAAGGTGAGGATTCCTCCATCGCAAGTCATCAAAAAGAGCGAGCGTCATCTGTGCGCCGTGTTGCGGGCTTGTCACTTTATCGAGCGCTCGGCGCGCAGTACTGAGTAAAAACTATCAAAGGTTAGCATCGATTATCCCGAGCCGGCGACGCTCGGGCGCGGGCGTTCACTGGGTTGAGGATAGGTCGTGGTAGAGATCCCGGATCGCCTCGGCCGAGGCCTGTATGGTCAGCGTTGTAAGGAATTTCTGGCGACCTTTTAGGCCCAGGCGAATGGCAAGATTGGGCTCGTCTCGCAATCGGCATAGCGCGCGAGTTAGGCCGTCTACGTCATTGGCCGGCGTGACCAGACCGGTCTCACCGTCTTCCACGAGCCACGACATTCCTGACCCCTCAACGTTTGAAACCACACAAGCTTTGGCGGCACTCATCGCCTCTAACAGCACCATACCGAATGACTCGTTCCGATCGGTAGAGGAGAGGCACAGGCAATCACAACGAGACAACAACTTGTTTTTCGCGTTGTCATCAAGCAACCCATGAAATCTCACGCGTGCGGACAGGTTTAGGGAATCTGTTAGGCGCTCAAGTGAACGGGTTAGTTCACCGTGACCAACGAGGTCCAGCGTAATCCCCTCGGTTTGAGAGATTGCACGCAGCAGGATGTCGAACCCCTTATAGTGGGTCATCCGGCCAATTGCTAACACTCTGAGCTCTCCGGCTGTTGTGGCACTGGTTTTGCAACCGCTTGCAGGAACTACTGCAGGATCATCGTGCGTTCGATTACCGAATTGATCGTCAATACCGAGCGGTATCACTGCGCATTTTTTTGAGATTTTTGCGAGGGGTTGACTGGTCGATAGATAGGGCGGAGACGACACAATGACCTTACCCGCTCTCTTTAGCAGTGCTGATTCAAGAGGTGAGTAAAACCGGTAGGCGAGTCTTAAAAGCCAGTGGCTTCGCTCCGTCAGCACATCGGACTGCCAATGAATTACCCATGGTAGGCGTCTCGCGGATGGCAGTGCCAATGCCCAAAATGCGGAAGGGTTAGGCAGGTGTAGATGCAACATGTCTGGCTGATCCCTCTTGATTAACCGGTGCAGCATCCACGGGAAGCCGGGGCTGATCGGTGTAAAGAGTAATCGGCACCAGGTAGCCACCCTTACGATACTTAGCACACAGCCATTTGCTGGAAACGATTCTTCGACGGAACTGAGACTGATCTTCGACTGATGCACCAGCGCGCAGGGGATGATGTTCAGCGCTGCCAAAGCATGCATGAGATTATGAAGGTAGGTTTCCATGCCCCCAGCATGGGGAGGAAAATACTTACCGATATGCAATACCTTCTTTACCGCGGTGGGCGCGTTCACTCAACCTCCGAGGACAGCAGTACATACCCCTCTCCAGACTGGTGAGGTCGTAGTGAGGAGATCCGCGCAAGCTCAGCCGTTTTCTCTTGCAATAGAGAGGCGTTTTTCCCGAGTAGCACCACGGTACCCGAAAAGTTTGTCACGACTTGGGTCAATGCTGATGCATCAATCTCAGCCGCACTGATGGGCAACGCCATGAAGGGTAGGCGCTGCGCCTCAAACTGGCTTAGTCGATCTAGGCTTGCCGTCAGCATGGGTGCCACCGTAAGGGCTGGATTTTGCTTTACCGAGGCAATGAGCGGTATCAAATGCGCGCCATCAAGTTTTATCGTATTAGCAGGGTTATTAGCGCCGGCTGGCGGGACTCGCATAAGTGAACTTACTTGATTGAGGTGCGCACTGCTCCCAAGTAGCCATAGGCCCGAGACGGCCAGTAGCATGCCGTGGACCGCCGCCGTTCGGTTCGCCGGTGCCAGTAACCACCAAGTAAACCCGACCACAACAATGAGCATAAGAGCAACCACCAGCACCCTCTGCAGGGCAATGGGTGCCAACAAATGCCCTGTGGTGCTATTAATAAGGCGGTGACTAAGCGGAGCGGGCGTCACCCAGTGATGAATCAGCGCTGGTGTAGCCTCTAGCAACGAATCGGTGAGTGTCACCGATCCTATCGCCGCCTGATTAAAATCCTGAGGCCTCGCGAGGAAGCCCATTTCGGCTATCGGTCTCTGCCAAAAGTCTTGATACCCCGACATGTCCAGAACCGACCACTCTGCAAGGGGCAGGGGCGTTGAGTGCACACCTGGCTCGTCATTGTTGATCCAGTAGAGCGAGAGTTTCCCCGGCGCTTGCATCCAGGAGTGGCTGACAACATAGCGGGGTTGTATCGCATTGCTCTGCGTCAACGGAATCGCCGCAACACCAACCGGTATATTGTCGCCCCGGAACCGATAGCCCTGTTGCGTTTTATGGAGATCACCTACCACGGGCCGAAGAGCGGCGGCCGACACAGTTTGGGTGGGTGTTCCAGTGCTTTGAGGCGTGCCCAATGACGACATGACGAGGGTCAGAGGCAGCGACATGGCCAGAGCCACAATGAGCAGCGTGGCAGCGAACAGTCCTGTTGGCCATTTGGGCGGTGTGTCGTTGTTGACGGGAGATTGCTGTGTTGTCTGCCCTGTTTTTGCTGGGCTCCTTATCGTCGTGCCCCTCAAGGTGGAACCGCTTGACAGAGCCTTGGATTGAAAGGCTGCGGTGATGGTGACAATTAGTACGGGTACATTCTGCAAAAGGAGCCGGTTGAGCGCAGTGCCGGTTTCGGCATAGAAGGAGTGCTCCGAAAACCCGAAGATCACGACGTGCACTGCCATCACGCATAACGCCATGAGGAGGTAACCGAAATAGTCGCGGAAAGCCCTTATCGAAAGCGTTACCAGCGCAATGCCGTAAAGTGGGACTAGGAGCAGAAAATTGCCTTGCAGGATGCTCATTTCAAGAAAGGCGGGCGCGGGGTTATACGGCCGGGTAGCAAATACGCCAAACCACCCTGCGCTAATCGCAGATTCAGTCACCCCCCAAAAACCGAGTGGCCCCAGATCTAACGGCTGAGCGTACCCGAGCGCAACCGCCACCAGCGCCATGATGACCCACCCCCAGAGGGTCCGCCGTGGCCAAAAAGTAAACGCCATCGCCACCCCGCAACCTAGTATCAGCCAGAGCCAGCCCTCGAATTTCCACAAACACCCTAGGGCAAGCAGCAATAAGCTCACGGCCAGCGTGGAGCGGGCTTTGCGCTGCGTCCATATGCAGATGCCCGCAAGCCCCATGCCGCTTGTACCCATCACCCAGACGTCTGCGTAGCCCGCCAGCACGCCGTGCCAGTGCACCAGAGGCGCCGTCACCAATAGCGTGGCGCCAAATAGTGCCGCGATGGGATGGTTTGCTGTCTGAAGACGACACAACCCCGCCATAATCAGTGCGCTGGCGGTCATCACAAAAAACCAGGGGATACTGGCGGCTTGATCGCTCCAGCCACCTGATACAGCGGCAGCAAATGCAGCAACGGCGGATAATGAAATGGGGTAGTGGGCTGCGGGCAGTGTAAAACCCGATCCACTGATCAGCCACTCATTGAATGTGGCAAAGTCGACGACCTGATCGGTAGTGACCCAGGCTTTGGCACGAAACATCCAAGTGGTGAACGCGTCCCAGGGGAATACTTGCTGGCTCATATTATTTAACAGGATCAGCGTTAAGTATCCTA
>MDTC01150338.1_pt1 | contig 15618 bp, 16 predicted proteins | sample 811181 | NCBI WGS metagenome assembly MDTC01 (sample SAMN05326644, study PRJNA326480) | marine metagenome | isolation source: seawater | place: Pacific Ocean: North | collected 2011
AGCTGACCAGTACTAATAGCTCAATTGGCTTGATTTATGCACTGAAAAAAATTTAAAATTATATATTTGATATATAAAAGTAAAATTTATTTCTATAAATATGGTTATAAGTAAATTTAAATGGAAAAAAAAAACGGCTATATATATAGGAAGATTCCAGCCATTTCATGAGGGACATAAAAAAATATTTATAAAAGCTTTAAGGAAAAACAAACAAGTAGCAATACTTGTGATGGACAGCTTTAATGTTAACAAAAAAAATCCATTTACATATCGTTATGTAAGAAATAAAATCACTCAGTCCTTATCTGAATACAAAGGAAGTTTTATTATTATAAAAATTCCAGTTGTGTCTGAAGTTGTTTACGGTCGAAAAGTTGGGTATAGAATTAGAAGAATAAAAGTGCCAAAATTTATTGAAAAAATTTCAGCCACAGATATTAGAAAAAAAATTTTAAAATAATTTAAGTTTATTTTTTAAGTTTTTTTTAAAAACTTTTATACATTCATTAAGAAACTTAACTGTAAGAACTGGGTTTTTTCCAATTGCAGTTTCAGCTGCAAGAACTAGCCCTGAGCAGCCATCTTTTAATGAGGAATATATATCATTGCTCTCAGCTCTCGTTGGTTCATAATTGTTTATCATGCTCTCTAATAAATTAGTTGCAACATAAACCGGGGTTTTATTTTTCTTTGCAGTAAGTATAATTTGGTTTTGAGCAACAGGTATTTTTTCGATTTTGATATACCTTGATAGGTCGCCTCTATCTATCAGTATAGCGTCAGATTTTTTAGTTATTTCTTTACGATTTAAGAAACCATTTTTTGTTTCGATTTTTGATATGATAAATGATTTTTTATTCAGAATTTTTTTAAATTCATTCAAATCATCTTTATTATTGCAAAAAGAAAGTGCAAATATTTTTATATTGTTTCTTTTTGCAATTTCTACAGCCAACCTGTCTTTATCTGAAATAGGAGGTAAATTTATGTTATCCTGAAAATGAACACCTTTATTTGAGTCTATAAAACCAGGATTAATTACAAATGCAGTGATAAAATTTTTGTTTACTTTTTTTATTTTAAATTCAAGATTATCAAAGCCAATTTTTATTGCTGATCCAATTTTAACTTTTGTTAAATCAAACTTTGGCGTTAAATATATTCCTTTTTTAATATTTTTATTTTTGACATTATAAATTTTAAATACTTGATTTTTTTTTAAATATTTTTTTTGAGTCTTGCTAGTTCTAATTTGGGCTCCTTCTGTATCAATACAAATATTTTTAATACCATTATTCTTTAAGAAATTGATATTTTTTTGTAAGTCTTTAATTTCAATATGAGACATATTTAGTCTAAAAAGATCAACATTAAGTTGAAAAAATTTCTTAATTACTTTTTTATTTAATGAGCTGGGGCCCATAGTACAAATAATTTTGATTTTTTTCATAACAATTCTTAGGTTTTATATAAAAATAAATTATTTTTTTTATCAAATATATTATTATTTACTTTTTTAAAATTATTATTTAAAAAAAATTTTGCAGATAATTTATTTTTTTTTAACACTTCTGCATAAAAATATTTTATTTTATCTTTAAATTGCAATTTCTTTATCGCTTTTTTTAGCAAAATAGATGCAATACCTCTGTTTCTAAAAGAACTTTTCAATATTATCGATATGGAAACTGAATCTTTTTTAAATTTATTAAACCTTATATATCCAATTTTCCTATTTTGAGTAAAGCAAACAAATAAAATTATTTTACTATTCGATAATGCATTTGAAAACCATTTAAAATGGTCTTCATAATTAATAAGTTTTTTATTTTTAAAGTAATTTTTCTTAACCCCAAGATTATAAATTTTAAATATAAATAAACAGTCTTTTTTACAAGCTTTTTTAAGTTGGCTATTTATCAATATAATTTTTACCCCTATTCTACAAATCGATTTAAATAAAAGCCTTCAGCAAATTCAACACCACAACTTACTCCACGAAAACTCGCAAGAGATTTAATTGCTACAAGAGATCTGCTATGAGGATATTTTTTAAGTTCTCTTCTGTAAAATTTCATAGCTTTTAGCTTCCCTTTTATTGTACTGCTTACATCAATAAAATAATTGGGTTCAAAAGTTTTATTTTTAAACTTAGCCCATTCAGTACTAGACAAAATTTCAAAACTTAAAATTTTTTTTACACTACAATTTTTCAGTGGTCTGCACGCTGTCATTACAGCTTGAGAAGTGATTTTGTGATCAATATTTAAACATTCAGAATAATGAGTAAATATTATCTCTGGTTGCTCTTTATCTATAATTTTCTCTAGTTTTTTAACTATTTTTAGAAGAGGAACTGAATCCATCTTATTATCAGGAAAATTAAAAAAAACTGGTTTTTCTAATTTCAGGTATTTATATAAATTTATACAAGCTTTCCTTCTTAATATAATTTCTTTTTTGTTTTTACCTCTAGCTGATACACCGTTAGTCATGAATATTATTTTAATATTATGTGTTTTTTTAAATTTTAAAATCGTTCCTCCACAACCAAGTATTTCATCATCTGGATGAGCAGCTACAATTAGAATTTTATTTTTTTTTAATGATTTTAATTTTTGCATACATCTCTCTTTTACTACTCAGCTTAGCATCAAATAATTCTATCTTAAAGTTTTTATAATCGAAAAATGCTTTAGGATATTCATCTGCATCTGTACATCTTATAAAATTATAAAATTCATGCATATTTTTAATTATTTTTAAGTTTATTTTACTCTGCTCTGGCTTCCTTCTTTTGAAGTAGCTACTAATTCCAGATTGTTTAATGAAAGTAATTTTTTTTTTAGTTGATATTTTTTTTATCATTCTAAATATTTTATTTTCAATATTAATATATATTTGTTGTGCAGTTCCTTTTAAATTTATTTTTTCTTTTAGACAAATATTTCCACAATCGATTTTATTATTTATTTTAAATGCTGAGATTTTGGTTTCTACAATATTATTAAGTATTTGATTTTGGATTGGGCTTCCACCTCTATATTTGGGTAGATCTGAGCTATGAAACTGTATACATAGATATTTGTTAAATATTTTTTCTGGTATAATTTTTGACCAATATATGAAAAAAATTATTTTTGGATTAATTTTTTTTATTTTTGCGTAACTTAATTTATCTAACAATATAAATTTTTTATCCAAATATTTTAAATTTGATTTATTCCAAATTTTTTTAGTAAAAATTATATATTTCATTAAGTATTATTTATTCTAAGATCTTACATTTATTCCATTTTCCTTTAAGAAGTTTCTTAAAGAACTGGGTGTATTTTCAGTAAAATGAAATATGCTAGAACATGATACGGCTTTTAATTTACAAAGTTTCACAGCATCTAACACATGTTTTTTATTACCTACTCCACCAGATCCTATGATATTAAATTTAAATCTTCTATTTACATATTTCAAAGTTTCAATATCCATACCCTCCATTTTTCCATCATGATCGATCGAAGTCATTAAAACTTCACCAACACCAATCTTTTCAAGTATCTCTAAATATTTAATTAAATCAAAATTGGTATTTTCTTTTCCTGAATTAATCCAAACTTCAATTTCATTTTTCTCATTTCTTTTATAATCTACAGATACGATTATACATTGGGTTCCATAAAGTTTTATTGCATCTTCCAAAAAACTATGATTTTTAAATGCTTCAGTATTAATTGAAACTCTATCTGCGCCAACCTTCAAAATATCTCTTATGTTTTCAATTGATCTTATACCTCCACCTACCACAATTGGCATAAAACAATCATCTGCGAAATCATCTATCAAATCAAATTTTATTTTTTTTTGTTTATAAGCATCTACATCTAAAAAAATAATTTCATCTACCTCTCTCAATGAATATAGTTTTATTGTTTGTGTTAAACTTCCTACGGTTCTCCAACTCTCAAAGTTCTTACCTCTCATTGCGGTATTATCTTTGTATAAAATAGAAGGAATAATTCTAAATTTATTCATCTTAATTTCAAAAAATTTTCTAAAATTTTGATTCCATTTTTTAAACTTTTTTCTGGATGAAATTGAAAACCATATATTTTTTCACTTTTAATTATTGAAGGGAATAGATTATTGTAAGCAGTTGTTGCTAAAATATTATCCTTATTTTCACAATCGAAGTAGAAACCATGAATAAAATAAAAATCTTTATTATTTTTTAAGTCTGTAAAAATTTTATCCTCTTTAGTAAATTTTACAGAATTCCAACCTAAATGTGGAAGTTTATTTGGGTGTTTTTTTAAAGGCTTTACGGTACCAGGTATAAGGTCTAAACCTTTGGTTTCTTTAAACTCTAATCCAACACTACTTAATATTTGCATTCCAACACAAACACCTAAAACAGGTATATTTTCTGAATGTATTTTGTTTTTTAAAAATTCAACTAAATCAAGTTTAATTAATTGATCCATTGCATAATTATATGCCCCTTGTCCTGGCATGATAATTTTAGAGGCTTCATTTATTTTTTTTTTTTCAAAAGAAAAAATAGGTGTATATCCTAACAGCTTCACTGATTTAACAACTGAGTCTACATTTCCAGTTTTATAATCTAACACAAGTATTTTGTCAGACATATGTTTGGTTATATATATTTAAAATTAGGTATTAAACTTCCATCGATTTTCTTGATAAGTCTACCCTCATTATTGCATTTGAAAAGTTCTTTATTTGTAAATCCATCACAAATTTCATTAAATTCATCCATGGTACAGTCAATTTCTTTTAAAATTTCTTCGATTGAAACTCCTAGATAGCTATTAGGAAATTTTCCAGACTTTTCTTCGTTTATTTTTAGTGCCTCTTCTCTTGTTAATCTATTTCTTCTTATATGCCAACAACACCAATCAGTGGTTCTATCGTATCCATATTTTAAAAATTTAAAATAGTCGTGTATTCTCATTTGTGCATTATCTAAATTTTCATAATTTACTATAGAACCTTCAACTTCTTTTTCATAAGTTCTAAATCCATGATTTAACGCAGTTTTATAATTCTCATGACCATCCCATGGAAAAAAGTAACCTAAAAAAATTCCCTTAACATTTAATTTTTCTAGCTCTTCATTACTTGGGTATGTATATTGGATTAATTTCTTATGATTAATACCTAATAATTCTGATATGTCAGAAGTTCTCAATCCTAAAAAACCTCCGAATTCCTCTGTCCACCTTCTATCCATAACAACTGAGTGTTCATGCTCAGATGGCCCACCATTTTCATTTTGAGGATTTTCACCCCAAATTAATAATGGAATTTTAAGTTGCACTGCGAATTTTACTGGTATCGTAAAAATGGTTAAATGTTCTGCCCATGATATGTCACCTACTGACTTTAAGGTAAATTTATTTATTTTTCTTCTTAGAATAGGATCTGTTGAAACTTCTAAATGATCTACTCCTAATTTTTTAATATTGTCTATATTTATCCTGCCAATTTCTGTTAGTTTATCTGTTGTTGCAGTTATACACAAAGGATTCATTCCGTACTCAAGCATTTTAAGAACTTGGTATGTGCTATCTTTTCCACCACTTACTGGAATTATACAATCATAGTAATTTTCATTCTTATATTGATTTACTAAATCTTTAAATTCTTTTTCTCTTTGAACCCAGTCTATTTCTTTTCTGTTTTCGTATGCTTTGCAACCTTGGCAAATTCCATCTTTTGCAAATTCTAGATCAGGTTTTGTTGAGGGTATTATACATTTTTTACAAAAATAAATTTGCATTTTAAATTATTTATCAGAATATTTTTTTGGACAAAGCAAAAACTTTAAAATTTTGTTGAATTTAATTAATTTAGATTTATTCTTGTATTATATTATTATATAAATAAACAAATAAAACATTAATTCATTTATGGCATTAGAAAAAGTAAAAAAAGACTCTGACTATTTTAGGTTTTCAGAATTAACACAACCTTTAGGAGACATAAGTGTTTGCAACTTTTCAGGATGGAGTGGTTTAGAGTTATTTAAATTTAACTTGCCAATGGGCAAGTCAATTTCGAATTTACATATAAGTGAATTCAGACCTGATGTTGATGATAAAGAAAAAATATTTTTTACAACGGAAGGTAATATTAAATTTGCATATGAAAACTTAAATTTAGAATTAAAAAAATTTGATGCAGTTGATCTATCCGATGGAAAAAATTATAGTTTTGAAGCTATAGAAGAAACCTTTCTTTTTATGGTAACTTCAAAAAATTCCCAAAAAATTAATGAAAAAATTAAAATTTTTAATTTTAAAAAAGATTTAGAAAAAAGAGATTTATGGGGTGGTCAAATAATTTCAAGACCTTACGAAGGAAAAGAATTAACCTTAGTTTTATTTGAGTTAAAATCTGGTTTTAAGTTTGATGATAAAGGTCATCCAAATCATCAAATAACCTGGTTAACTTCTGGTGAGATGGATTTTTATTCAAATGGTAAGAAAGATTTGTTAAATTCAGACAAAGGAATAAGTATTGGACCCAACCATTTACATGGAGGGATTTCGAAAGGCGCAGTGGGATTTGACGCTTTCTACCCAAAAAGAATAGAAGAGAAATACAAAGCTAAATAGCAAGCTTATGATTTGTGCACTTTTAATTGGTAGGGGTGGTAGCGTTGGTCTTCCGAATAAAAATTTCTATCCAATTTTAAATAGACCGTTAATGTCTTATCCACTTTTGGCTGCAAAAAATTCTAAATTTGTAGATAAAGTTTATGTATCAAGTGACTCCCAAGAAATATTAAATATTGGTAAAGAATTAGGAGCTAAAACTATTATTCGACCCAAAGAATTGGCTACTAGTGAAGCTACTGTTGAGAGTGTTTTTTCACATGGATATGAACAAATAAAAAACAATATTAAACAAAAATTAGAATTTTTAGTTATTTTAATGTGTAATGCTGTATCCGTTTTACCAGATACCATTGATAAAGGAGTTGAAATTTTAAGATCAAAAACGGAATTCGACTCTGCAGTGACTGTATCTGGATTTAATATGTTTTCACCAATAAGAGCTAGGAAAATAGACAAAAATGGTTTGCTGCAACCTTTTGTTCCTTTCGAAAATTTTAACTTTAAAGTTGATTCAAATAGACAAAAACAAGACACAGTATACTTCCATGATTGTGGTTTATCTGTTGTAAGGCCTAATTGTATTGAAAATATAAACGAGGGACTTTTACCCCAAACATGGATGGGTAAAAAAATATATCCACTTATTCAGGAGGGGGTCCTTGATATTGATATTGAGCAGGAGTTACCCGCAGCCGAGTTTTGGCTTAGAAAAAATGGTTTTACCGAAAAATCTTTGCCGTATAAGCTAATTTCAAAATCAAATAATTCTTAGATAAAAAATGAAAAAACTATCATTACTAGATTGTACATTAAGAGATGGTGGCTACTATAATAATTGGGATTTTTCCAAAGATTTAGTTGAAGAATATTTGAAATCAATGTCATCAGCTAAAATAAAATTTGTAGAAATTGGCTTTAGATTTTTTAGTCGGGATGTATTTCTTGGACCTTGTGCATATACTACAGCTTCCTATTTAGATAGTTTGAAAATTCCAAAAAACTTAAAAATTGGTATAATGATTAATGCAAAAGATATTTTATCGAAAAAACTTACCAAAAACCAGGTAAACAAACATTTTTTTGACTTTCCAAAAAAAAATAAAATTTCTTTTATTAGATTTGCTTGTCACAAAGAGGAAATTACTGAAATAATTCCATACTGTAATAAATTAAAAAAAAAGGGATTTATTATTGGTATAAATTTAATGCAAATTTCAGAGATAAATAATATCGAAATTGAAAAAATTTCTATGCAAATTTCTAAATCTAAAGCAGATGTATTTTACTTTGCTGATAGTCTAGGAAATTTAAATCCAAAAAATATAGAAAATATTATAAATTCAATTAAAAAAAATTATAAAAGAGAAATAGGTTTTCATGCGCACGACAATATGAGCAGAGCTTTAGTTAATTGTGTTACAGCATTTAATAATGGAGTAAACTGGATAGATTCAACTGTAACAGGGATGGGCCGAGGTCCTGGTAACGTTCAAACAGAATTTATTTTATTGGAGTTTTCTAAATATATAAAAAAAAAATTCGATATATCTCCCCTACTAAAAATAATAGATGAAAAATTTGAACCAATGAAATCTAAATATAAATGGGGAACTAATCCTTATTACCATTTAGCTGGTCAATTTAGTATACACCCAACTTTTATTCAAAGCATGATCAATGATTTAAAATTAACTCCTTTTGAGATTTTATCTGCAATTGAAAATTTAAAAAAAAGGGGAGGAAAAACTTTTAATAAAAGCTTTATCGAAGCTGGTGATAATTTATATAACAAAAGAGCATCTGGTACTTGGTATCCATTGAATGTTATAAAAGGAAAAGAAGTTTTGATAATTGGTTCTGGACCTAGTTCTACAAAACATAGTAAAGCTATTGAAAATTTTATAAAAACAAGGAAACCATTTGTAATCGCGTTAAATGCACAAAAAACAATTGATGAAAAATTGATAAATCTGAGAGCCTGTTGTCACACTTTAAGAATCATGTCTGATCCAAAAATATTTAAAAAAATTTCTCAACCATTGGTAGTTCCATTTGACAGTTTGCCTTTACATCAAAAAATTAAGTTTCAGAAGATCAAAATATTAAATTATGGACTGGAAGTAAAAACTGGTAAATTTAAATTTGGAAAAAAATCTTCTATAACGCCTAATTCATTAACTATTTCATATGCTTTATCAATTGCTAATAGTGGTAAGTCCAAGAGAATATTTTTGTCTGGATTAGATGGATATGAAACTGGCGATTTAAGAGGTCGTGAGATGGAAGAAACTTTAAGTTATTATAAATCAATAAAAAAAAAAGCAGATCTTATTTCAATTACTCCATCTCAATATAAAATAAATACTACGGCAATATACGCCCTTTAAGAGTCTTTTTTCGAAATTAAGAGTTTCTTTTTTTATATTTTTGTAAATCCCAAATAATTTTTTTTAATCCATTCCCTAGATTAGTTTTTGGAATATATTTTTTTTTCAATTTATTTATGTTAGCATAAGTACCAAATACATCACCAGCATGAGAGGATAAAATATTTATCGAGTTGTTATAATCTAATTTTGTTAGCTTACATATATAAATTAATAATTCTCTTACTGTGGTTTTTTTTCCAGTTCCGACATTTATTATTTCACTTTTATTACAATTAATAAAATTGAGAAGAGCATTTGTAACATCTGAGATATATATTAAATCTCGAAATCTTTGCAATGAGCCTGTGACTTTAATTTTTCCTTGAAAAATTGCGTAATAACAATAAATCGAGACCATTCCTTGTTTTAAATTTCTGTAGTTTTGACCAGGGCCATATACATTAAATAATCTTGCTATTATTATTTGTATTCCATATTTTTTAAGATTTAAAATCATCTTTTCTCCCTCAACTTTAGTTTTACCATATAAAGAGTTTGGTTTAATATATGAATTTTCTTTTAAAGAAAACCTAGAAGACTTATAAACCGTCATAGAAGATGAAAAGATTAATTTTTTTGGTTTATAAATTTTGGCCCATTTACATAAATTATAAGTTCCAATAAAATTTGTTTCAATATAATCTTTAAAATTTTCTTCACTGGCTCGAGCAGAACACTCTGCAGCTAAATGAAATACTGCATAATACTTAATTTGAAATTTATCAAAAACGCTTGAGTCTTTAATATTTGCTTTAGTATATTTAACATTTTTGTGTTTTATTTTGTTTGTTATTTTCTTGTCTAGAATGTGAACAATATAATTTTTTTTTAGCAGCGTACGACATAGGTGAGTTCCAATAAATCCACATCCACCAGTTACGAGAATAATTTTATTTTTTTTTCATAAAAAATTGAAGATAAATCTCTATTTTAAAATTTCATCTATCTTATTTTTTAAAATTTGATTATCTTCATCTACAAAGCAAGTATAATCTGAATAATCTGCTAATAATTTTTTCCATTTCTCATCTGAAAGATTATAAATTTGGTCGATTTTTTTTTCAACATTTTCGTATTTATAATTATTAGAAAAAAAAATTCCCTCTAATTCATGGATAAAAGGCCAACCAAAGTTAGATCCTAAAATTTTATCATCTGAAAAAGTTAATACTTTCAAATTTCTACCCAAAGCCTCGGAGCCCAAAGTTGAGCTTGGGCTAATTAATAAATCAACCTTATATAGATTTGAATAGCTATCATATTCACCTTTTTTATATAAATAATCAAAATTATAAGACCCCAAAACTTGTGAATAATATTTTTTCTCTTTTTCTAATAAATGAGGTTGAGTAGTTAAAATCATTAATTTTTTATTATTTTTTTTGCAATATTTTGCAACATTACAAATTAATTTTGACGAAAAATTATGAACTATAAAGTTTGGATTTTTTTCATCTTTTTTTTCTAAACTCTTTAAGATTGCAGGTGTAAACCTTGATATAAATCCTATATTACCATTCAAAAGATTATTAGAATAATCCATTTTAAAATGGTTATTTCTCAATGATCCAGAAACAATACATTCTGTATCAATATATTTTTCCATTATCTTCTTCATTTGAACATTAAATACAAAATAAAAATCTGAAGAATAAAAATTTTTCGAAGAATTTCTTTTATTTAATGTTGTAAGCATTTCATCATTTAGAAATCTATACCCATTCTGAATCGATAAAAATTTAATTCTTGGAAATTTTTTTTTTAGTTTATAAAAAAATAAATTATTATCAATGTAGGTAATAACAAGTTTTGGATTTGTTAAATTTATAAATTCAACTAAATAAGATTTATATGAAATTTTTCTGCGCAAAAGTATTTTAAAAAAAATATATAAATTGAATTCTTCTAATCTGTTACAACAGCAGCTGATTTGACTTTCTTTCAATTTAAGGATTGATACTAAATTACTATATCCAGTTTTATCAAAAAATAAAATTTCTCTTTTTTGTGGTTTGCTAAAAGATATCTTTGCCTTTAAAAATTGTAAAAATCTTTGAATCATAAAATTTATTAAAATTAAATTTTTCTTTAATACTTCTATTATATGATGCATAAAGTATAAATATTATTTATGATAAAAGATTTAATTAAGTTTCTTTCAAAAAAAGAGAAAATTCTATTATTTTTTCTATTAATTAGTATTTTTTTTGGAACCTTATTAGAAGTTTTAAGTTATGCTTTAATCATTCCAGTTTTAACCATTATAATAAAATCTAAAGCTTCAATTTTAGAAATCCCATTAGTTAAAAATAATATTTTTTTAACTGACTACTTTTTAAGTACTACTCAGCAGGATATGATTATTCATTCTCTTTTTATAATTGTAATTTTTTTTTTAATCAAAAATTTTCTATTGATCTCTTTGGTGTACTTTCGTGAAAGTTATTTTTTTGGTCTCAAGGCCAGACTCTCAAAAAATTTTTTTAAAAATTATATTCAAAAAGAATATAGTGAATTTATAGAAAATAACAGTTCGTTCTATATAACAAATATATTGAATGAGGTTGCAATGCTCGTTGAAAAAAGGATAAGATCAATCATATATATATTAAATGAAACTTTGATAATAAGTTTTTTTTCTATTTCATTATTATTAATAAATTTCAATTTAACTATAATTATTTTTTTGATATTTTTTTTTATTTTATTTTCTTTTCTTTTGATAACAAAAAAAATAAACTTAAAATTTGCAAACCTCAGACAACTTTACGATTTAAGACAGATTAAAGATTTAAATGAAAGTTTCACATTATTTAAATATATAAAAATCCATCATTTGGAAAAAATGTTTTATGAAAGATTTTCAAATTCAAATAAGCAAGTAAATAATGCTGGTAAATTTGAAATTATCTTAAATGAAATCCCAAAAAATATATTCGAAATAGCATCAATTGTTACAATCTCTGCTGCTATTTTATTTTTCTTTACTAATAACACTAAAATAATTGAACTTATTCCATTTTTAGGCTTTTTAGTTCTATCTATAAGTAGATTAATACCCTCATTAACGAGAATATCAAACTCTATACAAAATTTTAGATTTTCAGAGCCTTCAATTGATGTTTTAAAAAAAGAAATTAATTTCAATAATGAGAAATTTGCAAATTTAAAGGAAAAATCCAAAGAAAGCTTTGAATTATTTAAACTACAAAATATTTCATTTAAATACGGAAACAAAAATGTTCTAAAAAATATCTCTTATTCTTTTCATAAAAATTTTGTTTATGGAATTACTGGAGAGACGGGCTCAGGCAAAACAACTTTAATTGATATTATAACAGGCATACATAAGAATTATCTTGGAGATATTATTCTAAATAAAAAAAAAATAAATAGACCAATGTATAATTTAATAAATATCGGTTATGTGCCTCAAGATATTTTTTTAATTGATGATACAATTAAAAATAACATATTAATTAATAACATAAAAAATGAAAAAATAAGTAAAGAAAAATTATACAAAATTCTAGACATTGTTAATTTGAGTAAATTTTTGTCAAAACTTAATTTTGGAATGAACACTTTTATTGGAGAGAATGGAGCTGCTATTTCTGGTGGACAGAAACAACGGATAGGTTTGGCAAGGGCCCTTTTAAATGATCCGCAGTTACTTATTTTAGATGAAGCGACAAATGCTTTAAATCAAACTATTGCTGAGGAGATTATAAACAATTTAAAAAATCAAAATATTACAGTAATACTTATTTCTCATGACAAAGAAATAATAAAGTACTGTGATAAAGTATTATATCTAAAAGAAGGTAATTTAAAAATAATTCAAGAATAAAACTTTAATATACAAACAAATGAAAACAATAATTTACAATAAACAATTCATAGACAAAGATGATAAAACAAAAGTCTTACAGTCCCTAGGTGAGGATAAAATTACCACTGGAAATCAGATCATCAAATTAGAAAATAATTTAAAAAGGTATTTAGGTAGTAAATTTGTATCATGTGTAAATAGTGGTACGTCCGCAATTCATCTTGCTATTGAGTCATTAGGTTTAAAAAAAAACGATATTGTAATAATGCCATCAATTAATTTTATAGCGTCTTTTAATTGTGCGAAAAAACTTGGTTTAAAAATATTCTTGTCAGATGTTGACCCAAATACCGGACAGAGTTGTCCTGAAAATGTGGAGAGTGTCATAAAAAAAAATAAACTAAAAAAAATCAAATTAGTGATAACCATGTACTTAGGTGGTCAGCCAAATAATGTAATAGAATTTTTTAAATTAAAAAAAAAATATAAATTTTTTTTAATTGAAGACGCGTGTCATGCTTTAGGAGCACATTATTTTTACAAAAAAAAAAAATTCAAAATAGGTTGCTCTAATCATTGTGATATCTCAACATTCTCACTTCATCCTTTGAAGGCAATAACCACAGGGGAAGGAGGTGTAATTTGTACAAATAATAAAATAATATTCAATAAAATTAAACTTCTCCGATCCCATGGGATTTTGAGAAAAAGACAGCATTGGAAATATGATGTAATATTTAATGGTTATAATTACAGAATGTCAGATGTAAATGCAGCGCTAGGCATTTCCCAATTAAAAAAAATTGATAAGTTTATAAAGTTTAGACGTGATGTTGTAAAAAAATATATAAAAAAAATTATTCATTTAGATGGATTTTGTAAATTACTTATTAAAGACAAAAAATCAATCAATCAATCTGCTTGGCATCTCTTAATATTGTTAATTAATTTTGAAAATTCAAAATTTAACAAAAATAAATTTTTAAATTTTTTTTTAAAAAAAAATATAATTTTACAAGTTCATTATATTCCGATTTATAAATTTAAAATATGCAAACATTCATTAAGTCAAATTGATGATAAATTTCCTGGATCCGAAAAATATTTTAAATCTGCAGTAAGTTTGCCAATATTTTATAATTTGAAAAATAAAGAAATAGATCATGTAGTTAATACGATAGACAAATTTTTCAAAAAATATAAGTTTCGAGAAATTAAAAAATGAGTGAATTTCTTACTAATTTAGACAAATATGGTTATGCAAAGATAAATAATGTTTTTAATGAACACGAAAAAAAAATTCTCAAAGAATATTCTGAATTAATTTTACAAGAACAAAAAATTAGTTATGAAGATTTGCCTTCGACAATTATAAATGATGAAGTTGAACTTTATTATAACAAAAAAAATGTTTTTACTTTTTTTAAAACACTTAATAGAAATTTTTTAGGTTGTTACGAGGAGCTAGACAAGTTATTTTCAAATTTATTATCAAAAAAAAGTTTAGAGGAATATCTAAAACAGATTTTAGGTGAAGATTATAAACTTCATACTTGTTTACTAAGAAAAGCAGACAAAAATTCAAATTATATGGGTCTGCATGCAGACAATAATTTTGCATTTACAATCAGTGTGCTGTGTGATGATCTCCAAAAAGATCATCCTACAACTGTATTTGTGCCTAGGAGTCATAAATTTAATTATAACTTTAAAAATAGAATTGAAAGATTAAATCCAAAAAATTTTTCATATCTTACAGAGCCATCTATAGGAAAAACTGGTGACATAAACTGTTTTTTCAATAAAACACTTCATGGTATAAAAAAATGTTCAAAAAATAAAAATTTTTCTAATACTATTTGGTTGTTAGGATTTCATAGAAATTCTGACAAAATTATGAGAACTATATTATTACCAGATTATACTAATTACGGAAAAAAAATAGAAGAAGTGTTTCCACAAAATATCTTAAAGTTATTTGAATTAAATCCAAATTCTCGAAAAATAGAAAAGATTTCAATAAGAAATAATCTGCTAGATAAGATAAATGACAAACATAAAAATTCAATCTCTGTTAATCTAAAATTGATTTTCTTTAAAATAGTTGAATTTAATATTTCCTTTATAAGAAAAGTAATTTTTCATTCTAAATTTTTATTTAAAAAAAAATAACTTTCTAATAAATAATGATAAACAACTTGATATTCTCCTTTACTGAGTTAAAAGCGTCTCTTAAATTATGAAAAATTTTGATAACTCTGAAAAAAAAAATAATCATTCAATCCATAAAAACGCAGTTTATGATTGGTGGAATAGCGATAAAACAAAAAAGTGGCACAAAACTAAGTATGACAAAGAAAATTTAGAGTATCCACATGTTGTAGATAGATTAAATAAAGCTCTTAATTATTTAACAAATTTGAAACCAAATAAAGATAATAAAGTGTTAGAGTTTGGATTTGGAGGGGGTCAATCCTCAGAGAAAATTTTGACTTTGGGTTATAACTACACAGGGGTTGAGATTTCAAAACATATGATCCAGTCTGCAGAGAGAAAATGTGATCTTTTTATTAAAAATAATAAAGCAAAATTTTATCATGGCAGTTTAGATGAAAAAAATAAAAATTTATCTTACGGAGAATTTGATGTGGTGTTGATTTGTGGAGCATTGCAGTACACAGGTGATATTGATTTTGCGCTTAATGAAATAAATAAA
>MDTC01223058.1_pt1 | contig 15611 bp, 6 predicted proteins | sample 811181 | NCBI WGS metagenome assembly MDTC01 (sample SAMN05326644, study PRJNA326480) | marine metagenome | isolation source: seawater | place: Pacific Ocean: North | collected 2011
AAACAGTGTTGTCTATTTTAAATAAAGAACAAAGGGGGTATATGACTCCTGATGAATTTAACAAAGTAGGAACACAAGTTCAACTTGAAATATTTGAAAGATATTTTGAAGATTTAAACCAACAAGCTAGAGTTCCTCAAAGCGATTTAAATTACGCTGATAGATTAGAAAATATAGATGAAAAGATAGCTGTATTTAAAACGTTTGGCAATGCTGTATACAATAATACATCAACTACCCCTACTAATTATTTTACTTTACCTTCTACTGATGCGTATGGCCAAGCAGTAGATTTTTATAGACTGGGCGAAGTAACATATAAAAATGAAGTTCTTATACAAAAACTTCAAAGGAATGATTTTTATACTTCTGAAAAATCTAAATTAACAAAAGCAACCGAAACATTTCCCACATATTTATATGAAAACAATTATTTGTTTGTAAAGCCAGATAGCATTATAAGCAATGTACAAGTAGAATATGTGCGCAAACCATTGCCGCCTATTTGGGGATTTGTTGTTGGTAGTTTAGGCCAATATGAATATGATACTACAAGTTATAATGCCGGAGCTCCCCCGCCAACAGGGTCACGTAATTTTGAACTACACGAAAGTGAACAACCGGAGGTTATTTTAAGAATACTTCAATATGCTGGAATTATTATAAGAGATCCTCAAATAGTTCAGGCAGCAGCACAGCAAGTGCAAATGGATGAAATAAATGAAAAAAGTTAATAAGCTATGGCAAAACCAAACGGAGGTTTAGTACAAGAAACTAATGCACAATATTACGCCGGATCCCAAACGTTTTTAGCAAATGGAACGAATAATACATTTACTACTACATTTAATACGGATTTAGTATTTAAAAATAACGATCCTAATATAGCTAGTTATGCAGAAAATAATTTTAAGCTTTATACAAGTCCTACTGGTATTGCCAACTCCTATACTGAATATATACAGCCTTATTCTGTAGAAAATAATATTATAACCATTCCTGCAGTACCTGCTCAAAATACAGTTATAGTAGTTCAACTAAAAACATTAACGGGTGGTAATTACGGAAATGAAGATGCATATGGTAATGTTGTAGAAGAAAATTATGGTAATTATGCATATATTAAAGTTTCTGAGCTAGTAACAAATTTTTTAGTAGGATATGTTGGACAAGGTAAGATTATACAAAATGTAAAGCGAAATGATGTTATATTTCATGTTAAACGCGCTTTACAAGAATTTAGTTATGATACTTTACCAAGTATAAAATCTCAGGAAGCTACAATTCCTCCTAGTTTATCCATTCCTTTACCACAAGATTACGTTAATTATGTTAAAATGTCTTGGGTAGACCAATTAGGGGTAAAACATATTATATATCCCACTACTTTAACATCTAATCCTGATAGTTTATTGCCTCAAGATTGGCAGGGGCAGCCTATACAAGATAATTTTAGTGAAGATTTAAATGCAACTTCTTTAACAGAAGAAAGATGGGCTAAAGCTAATGATAGAATAATTAATGGTAATTTAAATTTATCTGATATAAATACAGGTTTATATCCCGGAACTTGGTATGGCTTTGGATTTGAAGGATTTTGGGGGGAAAGATATGGGTTAAACCCTGAAACATCTCAAAAAAACGGCTGGTTTACAATGAATCATCGCGAAGGAAAAATATCTTTTTCAAGTAATTTAAGGGATTCACTGGTAATATTTGAATATATTTCTGATGGGCTTGCATATGACCAAAATATGAAAGTTCCTAAGATGGCGGAAGAAGCTATATACGCTTATGTTAATCATGCTGTTTTATCAACTAAAGTTAACACTCCGGAGTACATAGTTAATAGATATAAAAGAGAAAAAAGTGCTAAACTTCGTAATGCAAAAATTAGATTATCTAATATAAAATTAGATGAAATAGTTCAAGTAATGCGTAATAAATCTAAATGGATTAAAAGTTAAATAGATGGCAGAAGTTAAAAATGCTTTTATAAAGTCTAAAATGAATTTAGATCTTGATGCGCGCTTAGTGCCTCAGGGGGAATACAGACAGGGTGTTAATATACAGGTAAGTAAGTCTGAGGGCGATGATGTTGGAGCTTTAGAAAATGTTTTGGGTAATAAATTGATTGAAAACGGAAGCTTTACAACTTTAACTGGAGTAAATAACATACAAGTAATTGGGCAATATACTGACGTTAATACTGATGTTATATATATATTTTTAACTGATTATACTGAGCCAACCCCTAAAACTAGTATAACATACAATGCAGCGGCTAATAATTTTATTTATTCATATAATGTACTTACTGGCAATTTTGTTCGACTCGTACAAGGCCCATTTTTAAATTTTTCTACTACAAATCCTATTTATGCTATAAATACAATTGAAAATTTATTGTTTTGGACTGATAATAGAAATCAACCTAGAAAAATAAATGTAAATTTAGCTAATCCAAATAAAACAGCGGTTCCTAATTATTATTATAATGAAGACCAAATTTCAGTTGCAAAGTACGCACCGTATCAAGTTATAAATTTATATAAACCATCTACTATTAATGGTGTTTCAGGATATGAAACAACAATGTATGATGTAGTAAGCACCCTACTACCAGACGGAACAAGTAATCCTTATTTAAACACATCCTACCCCGGTGACCCTGACTTTTTAGAAGATAAATTTGTTAGGTTTAGTTATCGGTTTAAATATGATGATAATGAATACTCTCCTTTAGCACCCTTTACTCAAGCTGCCTTTATTCCTAAACAAGATGGTTATTTTATGGCCGGTGATGAAGATGCTACATTTAGAAGCACGGTGGTTAATTTTATGGAAAATAAAGTTAATGAAATTTTACTACAAATACCTATTCCGGACACAGCTTCTAATATTTCTAATTCTATAAAAATATCAGAAATAGATATTATATATAAAGAAAGTAATAATACTTCTATTCAAGTATTAGATACATTACAAGTAGGTTCCCAGCGTTATAACAATTTAGCAATATCTTCTGTAAATAATCAAAACTATTTAGAATACCAATATCAAGCAACAAAACCTTATAAAACATTACCTGAAGCAGAATTAGTGCGGGTTTATGATAAAGTTCCAGTAAAAGCTTTTGCACAAGAAATTAGTGGAAATAGAGTTATTTATGGAAATTTTCAAAATAAACATACTCCGCCCACTAATTTAGATTATAATATAAACGTAGGAAAAAAATCAAGTTTTGAAATCCCAGATACAACAACACCCGCGGGAACCACTTCTATATATGAATATCCAAACAGCACAGTAAAACAAAATAGAAATTATCAAGTTGGTATTATTCTTTCTGATAGATACGGAAGATCTTCAACCGTTATATTATCTTCAAATCAATTACAATCTCAATCTGGATCTGATTTATTTGATGTTTCTACTATATATCATAATTATAGAACAGACACTGACGCTACTCAATTTCCTGTTACGTCATGGCCTGGAGATTCTATAAAAGTTTTATTTAATACTATAATACCTAATGAAAAAGATTTAGCTTTAGGTACTCCTGGTCTGTATAACGGAAATTCAAATGATGTAAATTACAATCCACTTGGGTGGTATAGTTATAAAATTGTAGTAAAACAATTTGAACAAGAATACTATAATGTTTATTTACCAGGAATTTTAGATGGCCCTCCAAATGGAGTGTCTACTGATGATCCCGCCGGCACAGTTGGTTTTGTTACATTAATTAATGATAATGTGAATAAGGTTCCAAGAGATTTGTCTGAAGTTGGCCCCGAGCAAAAACAATTCAGAAGCGCAGTACAATTATTTGGAAGAGTTACCCCCGATGCAGCAGGCCCTCCCACTTATAATCAACAATTTAATCCTGGTATACAATCTAATACAGTAATTACCATTGCAGAAGAAGATGATTTATTTGGACAAAGTGTTACAGATATATACGATACAACATCTAATCCTTTGGTTGGAAGAATATCACAAATAGCATCAAACTCCATAGGTTCAGTAGGTGCTGCGGGCACATATACTTTTTTACTAGGCGTGTTTGAAACAGAGCCCGTTGAATCAAGATTAGATATATATTATGAAACTTCTACATCGGGCACTATTTCAGAATTAAATTTAGCTATTGAAAGTAATGATGCAGGAGCACCTAATGACTTTTATAATTTTACTTTTGCTTTAACAGAAGCAATGCCTATTGGTTCTTCTGCTACAACCGCACCCTTTGCTCTTTTATCACCAGGCGGGGGAGATATACCGGTAACAAGTGGCACTTTAAATTTAATTAGTGTTAAAAATGCAAACCAAACATTACAAACCGGTAATACGGGCTCTTATTTTAATTTAGTAAAAATAGATGCTAATACTGGTGACAATCCCCAAGCGTATGATAGATGGCAATTAATAACTCAAAAAGAATTTTATTATGGTCCAAATTCAGACGTTAATGATGTGTTCTTTTTTGAATTTTCAGCGCCAAATACATTATTTGCTAATAATCAAGCTTTACAAAATATTGCACCAACAATATATAAAAACACCCCCAGTCAACCAGATTTATTGTCTACTATAAACCTTGAAGTAGGCCAAACAACAATAAATGACCCTAATAGTACTTCAGATTCTACAATATATTTTAAAGCGGTTAATGGCACAATTGATGCAACAAAAAACGCAGATGATTTATTATGGGAAATAACTTCGCAGCCTACTGGAAATTTATTTTCAATAAATCCTCAAACCGCTGTTATTACTGTAAGTGGTAGCCCCAGTGGTCCATACGCTTTAACAATTAAAGTAACAGATGCGGGCGGTCTTAGCACTACATATTCTACAATTGTTTTATTTGGTGAAGAGTCTCTTAATAATGGATTTGGGTCAACAGACGAAGATATAATTTCAAATAGCTTATTTCCGGAGGGCGGCACTTCTTTGGGAATTTATTGGACTAATAATATTTCTAATTCAACAACAGGTGAAAATTTAGACAGAACCGTAGGCAGTATCAATAGTAATGCTTTAGCATTATCAACAACACTTCCTGATGGAACAGGCCCTAATGGCTATTTAGAAAAGAAGTCTACGGTAGTAACAGATTCTAAGCCTCAACAAATATATTATTATAATTCTAATTATAATGCAATTAGGAGTGCCACAGGTTCTGTTCCTCAAAGCGAAGGTGGTTTAACAAAAGGTACTGCTTATATAAAATTAGATATAGTTTTATCTTCAGATACTTTTGAAGATTATAATATAAATCAAGCCGCATCAAAACAGGTATTTGGTGTTTTCCCAATAATTTTAGAATACAGGGATCGATTAGGCGCGGGCTATCCTAATAATTGGGTAACAGCTACCGACATAGAAGGCAATCCAATACAATTTGGTTCAACACAAATTAATTCGTATAATTATTATACATCAATTAATATTAATAATCAGTCAGTATTGCAAAATACAGGGGTATTAAATAACAACGCCTACTCTTTTAATTTTAACGCTAATGGTGTAGCGTCGCCAAGTAATACTAATACAGCCGCTACACGAAACAATTCAATGCAAATCCAAGTTGATTCTTTTAATAGTTCGAATAATAATTATTTAATGTCTAGTGCATCAAAAACTTTTGCATTTGGGCAAAGTCAATCATATTCTAGTCAAAATGCTAAATTTGGAGATTATCGGTTAATAATAAGATATCCCTGGGGATTAAACGGGGGTGGACTTACGACTGATTATATAGTACCAGGTTATAATCAATTTCCTGTAAATGATTGGTATGGTAGATCTATGTTCGAATATACAGTTGAATGGGGTGATTTTTATTATCCAAGGGGATCAAATTCTACTTATTATGCTTATAGAGTAAGCAATGTAGGCGCTAATAGCGCAGGACTAGCTGGTTTAAATACGCCATCAAGAACATTATATGCGAGAGAATGGATGGCAAAATACGTATCTCAGTTTTATACTGAGCCTACTTTAACAACAAAATGGTCGCCTGGATCGTCTACAGATCCATATAATGCAAGTACAGCTTGGTATTCATATAGCCCGCTTGATGACACTTTTAATGCGCAAAATGGTACTGAATTTTCAAATTTTATTAATTTTGGCAATACCAACTATCAACAAACTTATACGAACAGTAATCGTAGATGGATAGCATTTTTCGATAGTCAAGGTAAAAAACGCGCTGGAGATTCATTCCCTGTAGTTACAGGCGGAACCGGGCCGTTTTTATAATAGTAATTTATATTGTAATTAAGTAATTATAAATCATATGTCAGCAGTAGTCGAGGTAAAATATTTTAATAGTTTCGTTCTTAAAAAAACAGTAAATAGCAGCAACGCTCCTGTTTGGAACGGATCGTTTGGTATACCTGGAAATCAAGGTTATCCGCAAACCGCTGATACAAGTTCTTCAAAAATAGTTAGAAATTGGGTTATTGAAGAATCAAGAATAAGAGGTGGGTATAATAATGATAGCGTAGGGTTTGGCCCTAGGGCTTATTTAGTTGAAGAGGAGCCGAATGGAACTAATAGAGTTAATTCTTTAATTTATTCAGGAATATTTAATTCTACAACTGGAATTAACGAAAGTAATGTTTTCAGTGTTGGAGAAGATATTACGCGTAGCTTAAATCCGGCTTATGGATCAATACAAAAGTTATATTCTCAAGATTATTATTTAACAATATTTCAAGAAAATAAAGTTAGTAGAGCACCTATTAATAAAAATGTAATATACTCTGCGGAGGGTAATCCTACTGTTACAACTAGCAACATGGTTATCGGGGAACCTCAGGCTTATATTGGCAATTTTGGAATTAGTAGAAATCCCGAAAGTCACGCAGTATATGGATTTAGACAATATTTTACTGATAAAGATAGAAATGCTGTTTTAAGATTATCTAACGATGGTTTAACTGAAATCCAACGTTATGGAATGTATGATTTTTTTAGAGATAAGTTAAGTGCATTAGATAATCAATTCAATACAGGTAAAGCTGTGGGCATTTGGGATATACACACTAAACAATATGTTTTATCATTACAGCCAAGCTCACCTTATACTATAAATGCATTAGGGAAAACAGAAACTAATGATTATTTTACACTTTCATATGATGAAGATGTAAGGGGCTGGACTAGTTTTTATAATTATAAACCAGCTTTTGGTACTAGTTTAAAAAATACTTATTATACTTTTGATAATGGAAGTTCTAGTGCTCCTGTAGCAAATATATATCAACACAATTCTCAAGCTCCAACTGTTAAAAGAGCAGAGTTTTATGGTGTTACTTATGACGCAAGCATTACTTTTATTTTTAATCCTAATGTTAGCGTTTCAAAAGTATTTAAAACTATTAATTATGAAGGAAGCAACGGCTGGCAAATTGATTCTATAGCTTCGGATTTTACAGGCTTAGGCTCTGTAAATACTGGATGGGAAACAACATCAACTGGGCAAGCGTATAATATGTCTAATACACAAGACGTATCTAATACTATTTATAGTTATAACCAAGGTGCTTATGACAATTATGGAAATCAATACCCAGCGGAATTAATACCGCCTATTAATAGAGCTGGTTTTAATAGAAAAGAAAATAAATATATGGCTAACATAGTAAGTAATAGCCCCGCTACTGCTGGGGAAGTTAGATTTGGCAATCAAATGACAGGTATTAAAGGCCATTTTGTAACAGTAACTATATCAACTGATAGCCCCAGCAATGCGATTGCATCTGCTACTGATTTTGGAGGACTAAAAGAATTATTTGCTGTATCTTCGGAGTATGCAGAATCAAGTTATTAAATTAAATGGAAATAATAAAAACTAAAAACAACAATATTATAATGCACAACAATGGTGGCATTGTTGATTGTAAAGATATTATACCGGTTACTCATGAATTCGCTGACCAAATATATTTAAGAAAAATGGTTATGCAAAAAAACCAAATAGTAATTGGTGCTGAACACAAGCACGAACATGTATGGTTTTTATTAACCGGCAAAGTATTAATTAAAGAAAGTGGCGAAACAATTATGCATGAGGCACCTTGTTATACAATTTCAAAGCCAGGTGCTAAAAGAACAATTATAGCATTAGAAGAATCTATTTTTATGAATGTACATAAAAACCCGAATAACACAAAAAATATTAAAGAATTAGAAAATCAAATAGTAAACTTATGAGTTTTGTATTAGTAGCCGCCGGTATAGGCGCTGTAGCAACCGTGGGGAGTGCTGCTATAGGGGCGCACCAACAAAGACAGGCTTCGAAACATAGTAGAAATGAAGCCAACAGACTAGGTAAAGAAATTAAAAGATTAGAAACAAAAAGATCTTTAGAGTTGCCTGTAATTAATCCTTACGAAGGCGCAACAGACTTGTCTTTTATGATAGAGGACCTTTCAGGCATGCTTAGTAATCCTTTTGAAAATTTAGGGGTTGCAACAAAAGCCGCAGAAATACAAATGGAGGAAACAGATATAGCTTTAGCAAATACTTTAGATTTATTAGCTTCAACGGGAGCAAGCGCAGGCGGGGCTACCGCATTAGCGCAAGCCGCGGCAAGGAGTAAAAAAGGAGTGGCTGCAAGTATAGAATCACAAGAAGCTAAAAATCAACAAATGAGGGCACAAGGGGAAGCTAATTTGCAACAACAAAAAATGGCAGAAGCTCAAAGAGTGCAAAGCGGGAAGTTTGGTGAAGCTACTAGACAACAGGATATAGATGCACAAGGCAAATTATTTGTCTTTAGAGAAGAAGACAATAGATTACTTGAACAACTTAATAGAAAACAAGCTCAAATGACTGGTCAGCAACAAGTGGCTGCTCAAAGGAGTGCTGATGCGGCAAGTATTATGAGTAGCGGGATTAGTGCTGGAGCGCAATTGCTGGGTTCTGGAGTAACTGCTTACGGAGCAAGCTTGGGTGGAGGGACACCAACAAAAGGTAGTAAAAGCAGTAGTAAAAGCAGCACTAATGGCAACTAAAAAAAGGAGGCAATATAAACGCCACACGCTAGATTAAAAAATATAAATAATGGCAATACAAATACCAACACCTAAAAGAGGAGGGGCTTACGAAAACCCCGAAACAGTAGTTGTTTCTCAAGCAGCACCTTATACCGATGCAATAAATTCATTTGCTAATGCCTTTGTTACAGCCTCTGAAGGCTTAGTTAAAATAAGGAATGAAAAACTTAAAAAGACACTAGCAGAGCAAGCTAAACTTGCTAAAGATGTTTATATAGATCCCACTAAGTTTTTAGAAAGATTTGAAAAAGCTGGAGCAACTGAGCAAGAGTATGATATTGTCAATAAATTATTTGATGAAAATGCCCAACTACAGATAGATATTGAGGCGGGTTCTTATACAAAAGAAGACTATAAAGATTTAATGGCTCAGAAAAACAAAACGCTTACTAAGCTAAACCAAATGGTTGGATTTGCTGGAGAAAGTACGGCATTTAAAGCTAAATGGGCTGAAGATTTTAGGGAACAAGCTAGAACTATGAGTAATCAAGGCCACGCTTCTGCTGTGGGAAATGAAGATTATATTGCAGCAGCAAATATATTTTCAGGGGTAACTACCGTGGACAAACCTGGTAATGTTGAAATATTCTTTAAAGAAGGATCTGATACCCAAATGGTAAGAATTACAGGGGGTGATTTAACAGAAGCTTATGAAGTACCGCTAGCTTCTTTTTTATCTAATCAACTTCCTACTGTCCCTAAATATGATGATGAAATAATTGAGTCATTAAAAAATAATAATATTTTAGACAATAACGGGCGATTAACTAAGTATGCAAAAAATATGACAGAAAGGCAATATTTTGCAGCAGTTAACAACCTCGTAGCTACAAAAATTGAAGGCTTTAGTGAAAATATAAGTCAAGCTAATAGCTTAGGCCTTGAGGTATTTGGCCTTAAGGATCCATTTACTTTATCGATGCAAGATGGTGTCCCGGGAACAGAACTAAGCCCAGAAGACCAAAAGAAGTTAACAGCCGCAGGCGAAGCGTATACTTTAACCATTATACCCAAGCATGTATACGAGCCAGAGGGGCCCAGCGCTAAAGAGTTAGCCCGAAGGAATAAAGCAGCTAGAGAAAAGGCTAATCAAGACGCGTTTAAAGAGTTAATAGATGAAAAGTTAACAACTATTGGTTTGACAACTACACCGACAGGCCAATTTACGGGCACGGTAAATCCTTTAAGTAAAGATGGAGAAATTAATGCTGCATTTGAAAGAGGCTTGTCCGGGTTAGGTTATCAAGTAGAGGAAAGAATTCCAGGCAAGGATGAAGATGAATATATAGGAATAAGAATAAAGCCTCAAGCTGGAACTGCTGGAAATGGAATTGATGTTTTAAATAATCAAATAGCCTCAGTATTCATTTATAACTTAATGCTCGCGGAAGGATATAGTGTCCGAGATGCTAAAGACTTTGCTTATAGAAGTATACCGACTCTAGGTCCTCAGGAAGGGGATTTAGAGGACGGAAAAAGATGGGATGATAAGTTAAAAAAGTGGGTGGAAGTAAAACCCGGGGATGAATCTGTAACAGATGAAGGACAAAAATATAATCAATACGCAAGAAAATAATATTCATGGTTTCATATCAAGTAAATGGTAAAATCTATGATCTTCCTGAAGAAGAAGTCCAAGGATTTTTAATTGAATTTCCAGATGCAGTGCTAGTTGAAGAAGACGAAACTGTGGAAAAGCCAATACCTTCACCGGAAGAGAGTGCACCTGTGGAGGAAAATGCAGCACTCGACAATACGGTATCAGAGCCGGTAGATACTTCTTTGGAATTACCTACAACATATAAAGTTGATGGTAAAATTTATGATTTACCTAAAGAAGAGGTTGCTGGTTTTTTAAACACTTTTCCCGATGCTGTTCCCTATGAAGATCCTGTTAAAAAAGTTGAAGCATTAGAAAATAATATTCAGGAAACTGCAGAGTTGTCAGGCTATGAATCAATTAAAAATGCATTATCTAATTTAGGTGAAGATGTAGAAAATATAGGAGAATTTTATTCTGGCGATTCAGCTGCTATGGACATAGCCTCAGCTACTATTGCTAATTATATGTTTGGTGAGCAAGACGTTCAAGAATTTATTAAAGAAAACAAAGATAGCGAGTTTTTAACTTCAGGATTAAGTTCTCAAGAAGAAATATTAGAAAAAATAGCCGAAAGAGAAAAACAAAAAGCTGAAAAAAAACCAACATTAGAAATAATTGAAAGTTTTAAAAAGGGTGAGATTTTAAAAGGGGGGGCCGCAATAGCCAGTTCTTTTATAAATGCAATTGGAAGTGCATTATATGGTTCCGCTACTCTAGGAACTGGTTTTGTTTTTGATTACGCAGCAGATAACTATGTAAACTATAATAAAGGCCTAGCCAAAAGAAAGGGGAAATCACTTAATCAATTGATTAAAGATGATGAGGCTGAGGTGGCCGTACCGGTAGGTATTGGTTTTTTGCAAGGATGGGCTGAAAATACTGGTCTCAATGCTTTAATTGGAGGGAATGCGAAGAAAAAACTAGCGAAAACCGTAATTAGTAAAGCTTTTGGCGCTAAAACAATGAAGCTTATAAATGCTAGCGGCACGGAAGCATTAACAGAAATGTTTCAGTATGGAGCCGAAGAATTTAATAATAAATTAGGAGAAACAGGGGATTCATCTGAAGCCGCAAATACTTTTATAGATTCTGTTTTTTCTCAACAAGGTTTTGAATCTGGACTACAAGGCGCATTTGGTGGTGCCGGAATTAAGGGTAGCAGGATGCTTTTAGCAAGTAACAATTCTAGAACTCCTAGTCAGTCAGCTGAAATTGATAATGAATTAAATATTATATCTGAAAAAACACGTCAATATAATTTAGCAAGGAGTGTTACTGTAAAAGAAGGAATTAAAGAAAGTATAGATTCTTCTAAAGAGCGACTTCGAAAAATTGTTGAAGAAAACAATTCTAAAGTAGAACAATTATCAGAACAAGAAATTACGGAAATAAATTCTGCGGGTGATTTAGCGTTGGCTCAAGCTGCCAAAGTAGATAAGTTAAATCAAGAATTAGAAAACGGAGATATAAATCAAAAACAATATACAGCTGCATTAAAAGGCTACCAAAGCGTTTATAACAAATCTCAAAACAGGATACATGCTATAATGATTCAAAAGGAAGCAGATGTTATAGCAAAAGTTGTGGGAGAAGAAGATTTAGAAATTTATGAAACTATTGATGAATTTAAAAAAGCATACCCAAGCGTTGATTTTGAAGCAGACGGATTTATTACAGAAGAAGGCAAAATTGTAATTAACAAAGAGCAGGCTGCAAAAACCAGGGCTGTTACTGTTGGCAGCCATGAATTGTTACACAAAATTTTAAGAAGTTCTTTTTCAGATAAAGATCAAAAAAATAAAATAATTAATGAATTTAAAAATAATTTATCTACTAAAGAATTTAATATAATACAAAAAAGAATAGACGATAATTATAGATATAGTTCTTTTAATAATGAAAAAGAATATCAAGACGCTTTAAAAGACAAAAGCAATAAAGAAATTACTGAAGAAAATATATTAAATACTATTACTAATAAAGACGGTAAAGTTTTAATTGAATTTAAAGAAGATTTTTATAATGAAGAATATTTAACAGCTTTTTCTGATGCTATTGGTAAAAACGAAATAACTTATAATGAAAATTTATTTACTAAATTAAAAGATTACTTAACTAATATACTAAAAGAAAAAGGATTTGCTAATATTGAATTTAAAGACGGCAAGCAAGTTTATAATTTTATAAAAGATTACCAAAAAAATATTAAAAAGGGTCAAATAAATGTAGATCCGGCTGTGACTAAAGGCATAGTGCAGGGAGAGCAAGAGCTATCTAAAAGTTTAACCCCAGAAGTTACTATAGACGCCGAAAATAGAATTGTAGAATTACAAGCGTTAAAAGAAAAAACTACGGATATTGCTAAAAGTCTTGGCAAAGAATATGCTCCTAGCGCTAGAGAACAAAGACTACAAGGAGAACTATTAAATATAATAGATCCTGTTATTTCAAAAGTTGCTGAAAATAGAACAAAAGCTTTATACGATAAAATAGCTGCAGAACAAAAAGAAAATGTAAGCAGGGAAAATTATAGAGAATCTTTAAAAAGTAATCTAGCCACTATGGCGGTTAATGAGTTTACGCAGGGTAAGCAAGACCTTGAGGCTTTTATTGTTAACAGAGGATATTTAAGGGCAAACTCTTTAGCTAAAGAATTAGGTATTGAGTCAACAGAAGAATTTGGCGGGCCTGGTATAACCTTAGATGTAACTGAAACAGCTGATATTGCAGTAGAGCCAACTGAAACAGCTAAAGCAGTCCCTGAGCAGGGTAAAAAGCTAGTTAGTAGTATTCTTAATGAAAAAGAAAAACAAGAGCTTAAAGAAGCTGTTGCGGATTTAAATTTAACCGAAGACCAACTTACCTTTAAGACGTTACCCAACGCTGCAATAAAAGTTTTTGCAAAAGCTATTGGAATACCTGCTAAAAAGTTTGCGGGCAGCTCTAATTTTACTCAAGCGGAGCTTGGTAAAGTAATAAATTTTATTGAAGAAAACATAGACTTAATTAGACAAGTTTTACCTGAAGCGGCTGTTTTAGAAGGCGCACCTGTTAGTGAAGGTCTTATAGGTACTGCAACTGGTGTACCTAATAACTTATTAAAAGACTCTAATTTATATACACGTAAGGAAAGAACTACAAAAAAGGCAGGGTTAGTGCCTTATGAAAAAAATAAAGGCATTGATAATAGTTCAATTCTAAAAGCTATAGGTATTATTGAAGGTAAAAGAACTGCCGGTCCTAGGGATAAACAAGCTCAAACAGCTAAAGGATTAATTAATGTGCTCGCTAAGTTTGCTACAAACCAAGAAGTGAGACAGCAGAAAGATTTAACTACTCAACAAAAAACCAATATTGAAACCGGTAAAGGAAGTAAAATATTATTTAGCTTAAGCAAACCAGATCAAGATTTACTTTCAGATTTTGGGATTAAAGCTTATCCCATGGAAACAAACACCGATGTAGATACGTATATAAATGATATAAGAAAACTTGCTTCTATTTTTAACACAAATGATTATAAGTTATTAAATTCTAGCGTATTACAATTTCCGGATAAAATTATTAAAGACACAAAAGTAGCCGAATATCTTAGGGCACAACTAGCTCAACTTAAAAAAGATAAAATATTAGCTGCTCGTGTAACAGAGGGAAGAACAAAGCCAACTCAAGCTATTGGTAATACTGTTGAAGAATTTATAAAAAGTATTACATCTGGAAAATTAGCAGCTTATAATAAAAAACATTCTAAGGTTTTTAATAAAATGTGGAAAGATATTAATCAAGCTATTAAAGAAAATCCCGATTTAGCTGTTCCATTAACTTATTTTTTATCTAATTCTATTAATGAGCCTACAAATCCGCATAGAATGGGGGCGCCTATAATAGGATACGAACCAGGTTCAAAAAAATTATACTATGAGCACGCCATGCAATCCACTAATGCATATAGAGCTTTGATGCGTGCAATTTTAACGGATCGTAATGAAAAAACTAGCCCTACTTTTGATAAAGAATTTAAAAGAGTTAAGAAAAATTACTTTATAATTGCTATAAGCCCTGAAAATAATACAAAATTAGATAAAGCGGGATATAAAAATACATTTGATGATTCATGGGCTAATTGGTGGCAAAGATATTTTAATCCTAAAGTAGCGGCAATTAACGGGGGTATAGATCCAAATAACATAATTTTTATAAAAGAAAACGGCAATGGTAAAATTTCTTTTGGAGAAGAATTAGGTGTTAATTCCGAAGGTAAAAAAGTTAAGGGCCAACAAGCTTTAAGTAAATCTATTTCTAAAGCCGCTACAAAAAATAATAAAAAATTACCTAAATCTTTACAGTTAAAGGGAGTGCTTACTAATACAGAAGTGTTGGCTCGCATGCAAAAGCTTGATGATCAAGCTAATAAAACTAGAGCTCAATATAGCAAATCACAAGGGCTGGATGATGCATTTAATGATATTATTGAAGCTAAGACTGGAATTGAAACATATAAAAGATTTTCACCGGCTAAAGCTGCTGTAAGAGGTGCGAGTAAAGGCAAATTTAATTTCTTTATTCCCCCTAGTGCTGAAGATTTTACAGGTTTATTATATAAAACATTAGCTAAAGGTAAAGTAGGCGATAGGCAAATGCAATGGTATAAAGATAATTTATTAGATCCTTATGCTAGAGCAATGAATGATATATCTTCAGCTAGGGTGGCATTGTTTGAAGATTATAAAACCCTTAAAAAAGATCTAAAAATTATTCCTAAAGATTTAAAGAAAAAAGGGTTTGATGAATATACAAACGAGCAAGCTGTACGAGTTTATATATGGGATAAACAAGGGGATAATATACCTGGATTATATAAAACTGATAGAAAAGAATTAGTAGACTATATAAATAATAAACCTGAACTTAAACTATTTGCAGATCAA
>MDTC01016404.1_pt1 | contig 15610 bp, 9 predicted proteins | sample 811181 | NCBI WGS metagenome assembly MDTC01 (sample SAMN05326644, study PRJNA326480) | marine metagenome | isolation source: seawater | place: Pacific Ocean: North | collected 2011
AACCATAACTAAGTTTCCAATCATATTGTAAATATTTAAAGATATTATCTTCTTCCCTGAGCAAATATTAATAACCCAATTTGAAGGGTTTGGAAAAATAGAAAAATCATTTTCCATTTGATCCACATTTGTAGGGTTGGTACAAGATCCAAATTGTAGATTTAAAGTAGTGTCTTGAGTAAACCCACCTACTAAATTATTTCTGTCATTATAATTAGCTGCATCCGCACAAGGTTGTCCTGAAATATCTTCTTTACAAGACCAATCTGAGCAGTTACCATTTAAAATGGTAAAATGACCACCTGATTCAGGCAAATTTACAGTACCTGACCATATACCATCTCCATCAGAATCATCTAAAGGCAACGCATCATGCCCACCTACAAATCCACCACCAACATAAATACCATCTGCAGAAACATTCCCAGTAATTAAGTCTGTAGAAACGTTAAATGTTACATTATAATTTGCAGGTGGAGCACCAATTGAAAGACTTGTTTTTTGATAAACAAACTTCCACCAACCAGTAGCATAATCTATTTCAACTGTCATTGTATCACCATCAGATGACATGGAAATTTCATAAGTTATTGAAGAAGGAACAGGAGATCCAGTACTGATCTCTCCTAAATTAACAACTTTTGCAAGACCAATATGAGCACCAGTACCATTAACAGTTAGCTGATTATTGGTGTAAACATATGTATATGGACCAGAACCATCGTGAGGAGCAACAGGATTTCCACATTGTTCAGAAGTTACACCTTGAAAAGGCTCTAACCAGGTGTTTCCATCCATATAATGAATAAAACTCCCATTAGCATCAAAAGTTACAGAGTCATCAAATAAACAGGCTCTTGAATTTATATCTGTTGAAGAACTTGACCACCATGAATAGTCTGTTTGTGTGGGGCCTACCGATAGTGCCCCAGGAATTTGAGCTAACCTCCAGGTACCTTCAACTTGGGCATTAAAAACTAAAGTTATGGTTATTAAAACTAATGTATATAATTTATTCATTTTAAAAATTTTATTATGGATTACTATATTTCTCACATGATAAATTTATTAAAAATAAAAAAACCCGCACTTAGGCGGGTTTAATTAAATAAGAATTGAGAAATTATTTCTTAATAAACTTAGAGTTTGTAAAAGAACCATTATCAAAGTTAAGTTCCATAAAGTAAATTCCATTAGTTAAATGCTCAATGTTTAAAGTAGATTGAGTATTAGAAATATTTCTAACCATAACCAAGTTACCAATCATGTTATAAATCTTAAGAGAATTAATCTTATCAACCGCTTGAATTGTTATAATTCCTTTAGATGGGTTTGGATATAAAGAAAGATTATTATCTAATTCATTAATTACTGTTGATGGAGTTGTACATGAACCAAATTGTAAATTTAAAGTAGTGTCTTGAGAAAAACCACCCAATAAATTGTTTCTGTCATTATAGTTTCCAGCATCTGCACATGGCTGTCCAGAAATATCTTCTTTACATGACCAATCTGAACAATTTCCGTTTAAGATAGTAAAGTGACCACCAGCAGCATCTAAACTTGTACTACCAGACCAAACACCGTCACCATCAGAATCATCTAATAATAATGCATCATTTCCTCCAACAAAACCGCCACCAATGTAGATACCATCAGCTGAAACATTTCCAGCAATTAAATCGGTATGAACATTAAATGTAACTGTATGAGATGGTGGTGGTGGTGGTGGTGCTGCTCCGTTTTTCAAATAAACATATCTCCACCAACCTAATCCATTGGTTCCTCCTCCGTTTGGAAAACTAATATCAATAGTCATTATTTCAGAACTCGATCCAGAAAAAGTAACATGGTAAGCAATTTGATCATTTACTGGAGCACCATCTTCTCCACCGTTATGAACTTTTGCAAGTCCTACGTGAGCTCCTGGTCCACTTACTGTAAGAATTCCGTTAGCAAATGTATAAGTGTTAGAACCGCCATCATGAGGTGCAATTGGTGTACCACAACCTTCAGCTGGTGAACCTGCTTGCCAAGACTCTAACCAAGTAGAACCATCCATATAGTGATCATAAGTACCATTAGAATTAAAAACAATAGAATCGTCAAATAAACAGTCTCTAGTGGTAACTGCTCCGGCATCACTTGCCCACCAAGATGTATTTGCTGAGTCAGGGCCAACTCCTAAAGCACCAGCAGCAGGATTTAGACTCCAAGATCCTTCAATCTGAGCATTAAAACCCAGAGTTAAAATCGTTAAAACAAAAGTGTATATTTTTTTCATATTAAAATAAGTTAAGTTAATTGTAAATTAAAAGTTATTGTATTATTTACACTAATTTAATTAATATAAATAACTAAATAAAGAAAATATAATATTTTTTATTAAAAAAATTTGTTGAAAACAAAGAAGAAGTTATAAATAGTAGTATTTTTTGGAACGATAAATTCATAATATGATAAAATGTCAAAAAGACTTATTTAATTTAGATTCAGAAGTTACTTATCTTAACTGTGCATACAAAGCCCCTCTATTAAATGAGGCTGAGAAAGAAGCTGTCAAGGCGCTTTTAACTGAAAGAAATCCATTTAAATTAAAAGCAAATAACTACTTTGAGATATCTGATGAAATTAGGAAAGAATTCTCTAAGATTATTGGCTCTCAATCAAACGAAATAGCAATTCTTCCTTCAACATCCTATGGATTTGCAAATGTATTTAACAACATTAAATCAAGTAGAAAAAATACTTTAACTGTCGAAAATGAATTTCCAAGTGGATATTTTGCTATCAAAAAATGGTGTAAGATTAATAACTCTAAATTAAGAGTAATTAAAAGAGACAATCTTTCTGCTGAAGAGTGGAACAAAAAAATTATTAAATCCATTAATAATAGCACAAACATAGTTATGATGTCTTCTATCCACTGGATGAACGGGACAAAGTTTGATTTAAAACAAATTGGCAACAAATGTAAAGAAGTTGGTGCATATTTTATTGTAGATGGAACACAGTCTGTAGGTGCTTCTTCAATAAATGTGAAAGAATTTAATATTGATGCTTTAATTTGTGCTGGTTATAAATGGTTATTTGGCCCCTACTCCATGGCTTTGGGATATTTTTCAGAAAAATTTAATGATGGAAATCCAATTGAAGAATCTTGGATGAATAGGTCTAATGCATCTGAATTCAGCAACTTAACAGACTATGACATAAAATATAAGCCAATGGCTGGAAGATATAATGTGGGTCAAACTACTAACTTCATCCTCTCTCCAATAATGCTTAGAGGATTAAAACAAATAAACAAATGGGGAATTTTATCTATAGAGGATTATTGTAATCAACTTGCTCAAAGTCTATTAAAAAAATTAAAGCCTTTAAATTTTTCTTTTGAAACAAAAAAATATTTTAAACCTCATTTATTTTCACTAGGACTACCCAAGGAAATAAATCCATTAGATCTAAAAAATAGATTAGATAATGAAAGAATCTATGTATCTCTAAGAGGATCCAATATTAGAATTTCTATAAATGTGTTTAATAATGATAACGATATTGAAAAACTAGTTTCAGTCATTAAAAAGGAGATAATTTAAAATTTTAATTCTTTAAATAAACTTTTAAAATAACTAGATTGATTCAATATTAATTGTGGATTTTCATTAATTAATTGAATGGCTTTTTGTTTTTTTTCTAATAAGATTTTAGTCGGAAATTGAGCTTTTATCATAGCATTTAGTTCATAATATAAATAAATTAAATTTTTTGGATATTCATTCGTTAAAATTTCATAGTGATACAAAGAACTATCTATTTTCAAATCATTTTCGTGGTATATTCTAGCTAGGAAATAATTTGCTTCAGAACTAATCAATGAATTTTCACTTTTACTAGATTCATTTAGTAATCTTATACCATATTCTAAATTGGATTCTGGATAAAATACCAAACCTGCTTTGATTAAATTACCTTGATTTCTTGCAGTTTGAATAAAATAATGAAATAAGCCGCTAGTTAGTTTAAAACAATCACATTCGTCAGTTTTAGTTAAATTATCTTCGATAATATTCAACATAGAACTTGCATGAGAAAGTAACTGAATATAGCTTTTAGAAAGCGAATACAATCTTGTTAAATATCCATAGGAAATAAAGTGACTAAATTTTGGACTCCAAAAACATTTTCTTTTGTCATCATTATAATTAACAATATTTTTAATAGTATTTTCAGCATTTAATTGAAATAATTTTCTGACTTTTTCGTTATCATTTCCAGAAATTAAAACCCACCAATAATAATTAGTTTTTAATTGACTCCATAAGTAATCATTCTTAAAATCTTTTTCTGAAATTTTAATTAGTGAATCAGCTCTTTGAAAATTAAATGATAAAATTTCATGAGTAATATCATTAGCTTTTGTATAAATTGATTGAGAATTACCTTTAAAAAAGATTAAAAAAATAAAAGAGTATGTAATAAAATATTTAATGAGTAATAAGATTTAAAAAGTTCGTAAAAACATCATATTCATAAAAATTATAATGATTAAATAAAACACTATAGACTGTCCATTACATTTCTAATAATTTTACTAGATTGTCTAATTTCGGAAAATGAAATGTTTAAAGGAGGAGCTATTCTAAAACTTTCTGGACAAGATAGAAACCAAAAACTTAATACACCATATTTTTTACAACCTTCTACAACTTTTTGAACAGTTTCTTTATCTTTCATTTCAATAGCAAAAAATAGTCCAATTCTTCGAATTTCAACAATGGAAGGATGATTTAATAACTTTTCAAATAGTTGTCCTTTTTCTTCAACATCATCTAATAATTTTTCTTTTAATAATACTTCTATACTTGCTAATGCCCCAGCACATGAGAGAGGATGGCCACCAAAAGTTGTAATATGCCCTAAAGTTGGATTATTGTTAAAAAGAGACATAAGCTTTTGACTTGTAACTAACCCACCTATTGGCATCCCTCCCCCAAAAGCTTTTCCAACTGTAAGAATATCGGGTATCACCTTAAAATGTTCAAATGCAAATAATTTCCCTGTTCTTCCCATACCAGACTGTATTTCATCCATTATAAGTAAATTACAATTTTCATTACAGATTTTTCTTAATTTATCTAAAAATTCTTTAGATGGAATTCTCACTCCAGCATCACCTTGAATAGGTTCTATAATTACACCTGCAACTCTTTTATCAATAAAATCTAGTGAATCTAAATCATTAAAAGGTAAATGAAAAACTTCAGGTAAAAGGGGTCTAAAAGCAGATTTTTTCTCTTCATTTCCAGAAACACTTAAAGAACCATGTGTAGAACCATGATAAGCACCTTTAAAAGCAACAATTCGAGATCTTTTAGTTGCTCTTTTAGCTAGTTTCAAAGCAGCTTCATTTGCTTCAGTTCCAGAGTTAACAACATATAAACAGTTTAAATTTTCAGGTAATAATTTAGAGAATTCGATAGCTAACTTGTTTTGAATCTCCTGACTGTATTCACCAAATACCATAACATGAAGATGTTTATCAATTTGCTTTTTAATTGCTTTAATAATATGAGGATGTTGATGTCCAAAGTTAGAAACTGCTATTCCAGCAATTAAGTCAAAATATTTTTTACCATTTTTATCGTATATAAAAGTACCTTCTGCTTTGTCTATTTCTATTCCAAATGGATATTTAGTTGTATTTGCTAAAAATGGTGTATACATATAAAAAGTAAGTTCTCTAAAATAATTTAATTTCAATAACCAACTTAAATTAATCATATTTAAATTTTAAATTCGCATAAACTAAAATCAAAAAATATGTCTAAAGGTTTTTATCAAATGCCCTATCCAGAAAATGAACTGGTTAGAAATTATGAACCTAATTCTAAGGAATTAGAAAACTTACTAAATAAATATGAGGAGATGTATCACCAAAAACCTATTCATATTCCTCTTTATATTGGAAAAGATGAAATAACTACAGATAAAAAACTTCCAATAAATCCTCCTCATGACCATCAACACCAACTTGGTGAGTTTAGTATGGGAAATGCCTCACATGTTGATAAAGCAATTAATTGTGCTATGGAAGCCAAAAATAACTGGAGTAATATGTCTTGGGAAAATAGAGCAACTATTTTCTTAAAAGCAGCTGATTTATTAGCTGGTCCATATAGAGATGAAATGAATGCTTCCACGATGTTATGTCAATCTAAAAATGTTTTTCAAGCAGAAATAGACGCAGCATGTGAGTTAATAGATTTTTTGAGATTTAATGTTGCTTATATGCAACAAATTTATGCTGAACAGCCTGAATCTGCTGATGGTATTATTAACAGATTAGATTATAGACCACTAGAGGGTTTTGTATTTGCTATTACTCCGTTTAACTTTACTGCTATTGCTGCCAATCTTTGTGCTGCACCAGCAATGATGGGTAATGTTGTTGTTTGGAAGCCTGCAGAAGCGCAAATGTATTCAGCTCAAGTAATAATGAAATTATTTAAGGAAGCTGGTCTTCCAGATGGAGTAATTAATATGGTGGTTGCTGATGGACCAACAGCCGGTGATGTTGTTTTTAATCATAAAGATTTTGGTGGACTTCACTTCACCGGATCAACTGCAGTTTTCAAGCATCTATGGTCAACTATTGGTGCTAATATAAATAAGTACAAATCTTACCCTAGAATTGTAGGTGAAACTGGAGGGAAAGATTTTATTGTTGCACATCTCTCTGCAAATCCGATGGCTGTTGCTGCTGGAATAGCAAGAGGTGCATTTGAATTTCAAGGGCAAAAATGTTCAGCAGCATCAAGAGTTTATTTGCCTAAATCCTTATCTAGCAGTATTTTGAGCAAGGTAATTGAGGATGTTAATTCATTTAAAATGGGAACTACAGGAGATCCCCAAAATTTTATAAATGCTGTTATTTCAGAAATATCTTTTGATAGAATAGCTGAATATATAGATTTTGCAAAAAATGCTAAGGATGCAGAAATTATTGTTGGAGGAAATTATGATAAGTCAAAAGGGTATTTTATAGAGCCAACAGTAATTAAAACTACAAATGCAAACTTTAAAACAATGCATGAGGAAATATTTGGACCTGTGGTTACAATATTTGTTTACAATGATGAAGATTTTGAAACTATTTTAGAAACTGTAGATAATACATCTGATTATGCTTTAACAGGCGCTGTTTACAGTCAAGATAGGTATGCGCTTGAATATGCAATGAAAAAACTAGAAAATTCCGCTGGAAATTTTTACATAAATGACAAACCAACAGGAGCTGTTGTTGGTCAACAACCATTTGGTGGTGCTAGAGGATCAGGAACTAATGATAAAGCAGGTTCCTACCTTAATTTATTAAGATGGGTTTCGCCAAGAACTATTAAAGAGGCTTTAGTTCCAGCTACAGATTACAGATATCCATTTCTTGGTAAATGAATAGTCAGATAAAAGGGGTTATTTATGATATGGATGGGTTAATAATTAACTCTGAACCTCTTTGGAAAATTGCAGAAATAGAAAGTTTCAAAGAAATTGGTTTCGACTTTACAATTGAAATGTGTGCTCAAACTACAGGAATGAGGATAGATGAAGTTGTTAAGTTCTGGTGGAAAAAATTAAAATGGAATAGTTATACTCAAGAAGATGTAATCAGCTCCATTGAAGAAAAAATGATTTATCTCATTTCAACAAGAGGAAAAATACTACCAGGCGTTTTGAATTCTTTAAAGCTTTTAAATGAGGTTCAAATTCCAATAGGACTTGCGTCTTCATCTTCTATGACTTTAATTAACACTACAGTAGATACTTTAAAAATCAGAAAGTATTTTAAAATCATTCATTCTGCCGAAAATGAAATTGCTGGTAAACCACATCCGGCTGTATTCTTATCTACAGCTAAAATGATGAGAATTAGTCCTAAGAAATGTATGGTTTTAGAAGATTCCAAAGCTGGGATGTTGGCTGGACTAAATGCTAATATGAGAACTATTGTAATTCCCGAAGAAAATTCTAATCCTGAATGGGCTAATCAATCATTTAAAATATTAAAATCTTTAAACGAATTTCAATTAAATCTACTAAATTGAAAAAAATTGATTCCCTAAACCATAAAACAAACCACATGAAAATTAAATTACTTGCTTTTTTAATTGCTATTTCCATACTCTATTCTTGTAATGACACTAGTGATTCACAAGTTGCATATAAATATAATTATGAAACTGTAGATAACGACATAACTAATACGCTAATATATACGCTTGATAATGGATTAAAAATATATATGTCTATTAATAAAGATGAGCCCAGAATTCAAACCAATATTGCAGTGAACACAGGTAGCAAACAAGATCCTTCAGATGCAACTGGATTGGCTCACTATTTAGAACATATGGTTTTTAAAGGAACTTCTAAAATAGCCACAATTAACTGGGAAAAAGAAAAAATAATTCTAAGTGAAATTTCTAATCTTTATGAAAAAAGAAGAAACACATCTGATGAAAATGAAAGAAATGCTATATATAGAAAAATTGACAGTTTATCTGGATTGGCTGCAAAATATGCAGTAGCTAATGAATATGATAAAATGATTAGTTCTATAGGGGCTAAAGGTACTAATGCCTATACATCCAGCGAAAGAACGGTCTATATCAATGAAATTCCATCTAATGAATTTGAAAAATGGCTATCTATAGAATCTGAAAGATTTAGCGAATTAGTATTGAGACTTTTTCACACTGAATTAGAAGCAGTTTATGAAGAGTACAATAGAGGAAAAGATAACGATTATTGGCTTGCGTACGAAACAATGAGCGCGAAACTATTCAAAAAACATACATATGGTACTCAAACAACAATTGGAACTGGAGAACACTTAAAAAATCCATCTATGGAGAAAATACATCAATATTTTAATGATTGGTATGTTCCAAATAATATGGCTATAATTCTTTCTGGAGATATAAACCCTGATATGACCATAGATTTAATTAAGCAATATTTTGGATCTTTTGAAGCTAAAGAAGTACCAGTATTTGAACCTGCCATTGAAGACGAAATTACAGAACCAGAATATGTTACCGTTACTGGAACTAATACTGCATGGGTCGATATTGGATACAGATTACCTGGAATTAAAAGTGAAGATATATTCATGATTGATTTGTTTGATAATTTGTTAAATAATGGACAGGCGGGACTAATAGATTTAAATTTAATTAAGGCTCAAAAGGTTTTAGACGCCTATTCTTCAGAAAATGTGATGAAAGATTATTCGACATTTGAGTTATCTGGCGTACCAAGAGATGGTCAAAATTTAGACGAAGTAAAGGACTTATTACTAGCTGAAATTGAAAAAATAAAATCTGGAGATTTTGAAGAATGGATGTTAAAAGCAGTAATTAAGAATTTTAAATTAAGAGAGCAAGAAGGATTATTATACAACCGAGTACGAACAAGTATTATGACAGATGCTTTCATTCTAGGTAAACAATGGTCTGATGTAGTGAATACTAATGAAAAATTAAATAAAGTAACTAAAGAAGATATTGTTGAATTTGCAAATAAATATTTCAAAAATAATTATGTGGTAGTTTACAAAGAAAATGGTGAAAGAAATAGTCCTAAAGTTGAAAAACCTGAAATTACTCAAGTTCCACTAAATAGAGATACTTCTTCAGTATTTGCAAAAAACTTTTATTCGAATGTCTCTTCCAGACTTACCCCGATATATGACGATTACAGCAGAGAAATAACCTTGGATTCTTTAGAATCAGGAGTTAAATTATATCATGTAGAAAATACAAACAATGAAACTTTTAGTCTGAACTATATTTTAGAAATGGGTTCCTTTAGTGACAAAGAGATGGCTATGGCAGTAGAGTATTTAGAATATTTAGGAACTGATAAATATTCAGCTAATGAACTGCAATTAGAACTATTTAAATTGGGACTATATTATGATGTATACGCTGCTCAAGAAAGAGTATATGTCACACTTTCTGGTTTAGATGAATCTATTGAAGAAGGTGTACAACTATTTGAGCACATACTTGCCAATGTTCAACCAGATAAAACAGCATTGGAAAATACGATTTTAGATAAATTAAAAGAAAGAGATGATGCAAAATTGAATAAAAGATCCATTCTTTATGGAGGTCTTCTTAATTATGGACAATATGGAAAAGACTCTCCAATTAAACACAAATTAAATAAAGAAGAATTTAATAATCTAGACCCTAATAATTTGGTTGCAAAAATAAAAGATTTGACATCTTACGATCACTACATTTATTATTATGGGAGAAAAGAGGTTAGTGAAGTGAAATCTTTACTAGATAAACATCACATAACACCCGATGAACTTCAGGCAATTAAACAATCAAGAAAGTTTTCAGAACTTTCAATGGATAGTAATAAAGTATATTTTGTTAATTATGACATGGTTCAGGCTGAATTAATGATGCTTTCCAATGCTGGATTCTATGATGAAAATCTAATAGCTACAAGTAGGATTTTTAATGAATATTTTGGATCTGGTCTATCTTCTATTATTTTTCAAGAAATAAGAGAATCTAAAGCTCTAGCTTACTCTGCCTACTCAGTTTTTACTAGCCCAGGTAAATTGGATAAATCTCATTACGTGAGAGCTTATGTAGGTACACAAGTAGATAAATTAGAAGATGCAAAAGTAGCCATGATAGATCTAATGAATAATATGCCAGAAGTGGAAGATCAATTTCAGTCCGCAAAGATAGCTGCACTAAAAAAAATTGAAACTTCAAGAACAAAAAGAGCTTCATTATTTTGGAAGTATTTATCTTCTAAAAAAATGGGAAGAAATTATGATATAAACCAAAAGATTTATCCAGAAATAAAAAATTTAGAACTTCAAGATATTAAGGAATTCTTTAATACTAAAGTAAAAGGAAATAACTATACTTATTTAGTTATCGGAAATAGAGAGTTAATTGATATGAAAGTTTTAGAAAAAATGGGAGAATTAAAAGAGTTATCTCTTGAAGAAATATTTGGCTACTAAAATATATTAGTTAATTACAGATTTAAATTCTTAGTTCCAGAAGAAGGCATACAATGCTGTCAATACTAACATAATTGCAAATGAAATAATGTTAAATAAAGGAGATGTCTTAAATGTTTCTTTGGTGACTTCGATACCTTTCATGTCATGCTTACCACGGTTTTGAATAAAGCTAACTGTAATTATAACAATCATTGTAATTAAAGCAGTATAACCCATTTGATCTAGAAAAGGAACATCATTTAAAAAGAAGCTGTTATTTGACCACCCCTTTGGTGCAACCTTAAAATACATTGCAATTGGTATGGAGCTTAAGGTACCTATAATGGCCCCTTTATTAGTTGTTTTTTTCCAAAATAATCCTAGAATGAAAACTGCTAAGATTCCAGGACTAACAACACCTGTATATTCTTGAATAAATTGAAATGCTTGATCAATCCCTCCTAAAAGAGGGGCCATTATTCCAGCAATTAAAAGAGCAATTGCTGCAGATATTCTTCCAGTATTGACTGTTTCTTTATCATTGGCATTTGGTCGAATATATTGTTTGTAAATATCCATGGTGAAAATGGTAGATGTAGAATTCAACATTGAGGCTAGAGATGATACAATTGCAGCGGTTAAAGCAGCAAATGCTAATCCTTTAAGTCCATTTGGTAATAATTGTAGTAACCAAGGATAGGCATTGTCAGGTTTAAAACTTTCATACATTGATGTATCCTTTATCATTACATATGCAGCTATACCAGGAATTACAACAATGATTGGTAGAATTAATTTTAAAACAGCTGCTAATAAAATTCCTTTCTGAGATTCTTTTAAAGATTTAGCAGCTAAGGTACGCTGTATTATATATTGATTAAATCCCCAATAATAAAGGTTAGCAACCCACATTCCTCCTACTAAAACACCAATTCCTGGTAGGTTTTTGTATTCTGGATTTGATGGTTCTAATATCATGGCAAATTTTTCTGGAGCAGCGTTATAAATATTTTTCATCCCAATTAAAAATCCATTCCCATCAGATACACTATTTACAGCTAAATAAGTAGTTACTAATCCTCCTAATATTAAAAATATTACTTGAATAACATCTGTCCATGCAACAGCGGATAATCCACCATACAAGGAATATGCAGCAGCAAACAAAGCTAACCCAAGAACACCATATCCCATTGGAACTCCCATTATAGTTTCTAATGCTAAAGATCCTAAATAAAGAACTGAAGCAAGATTAACAAAAACATATAATCCAATCCAAAAAACTGCTAAAATAGTTTTAAGGTTTGTAGAATATCTTTTTTCAACAAATTCTGGAATTGTGTAAAGACCCTTTTCAATAAAAATTGGAAGAAAAAATTTACCAACTACTATCAATGTTAAAGCTGCCATCCATTCGTATGAAGCAATTGCCAAACCTAAAGCATATCCTGAGCCTGACATTCCAATAAATTGTTCAGCTGAAATATTAGCTGCTATCAAAGATGCTCCAATGGCCCACCAAGGTAAAGATTTACTGGCAAGAAAATAATCTTCTGCATTTTTTTGTTTACCATCTTTTTCCTTTGAAACCCAAAGACCAACACCCAATATCAAAAGAGCATATCCAAAAAATATTATATAATCTAATAGTTCGAAACTACCTTTCATAATTCAATAATTTTAATTAAAGTAAACATAATTTAAATTAGTGTAATATTTACACTTAATGTTATTTATTTTCTAATTGTAAAACATTTTAAGATTTAAATTGTAATTGACTATAAACATAGACGGTTTTTTAATAATTCTTTATTGAATTAATTTCTATAAATTTTTCTTTATTTCTTTAAACGAAGTTAAGCCACAACTACCTTAACCCTCACTAATCCTTATTTAAAAAAAAAGATAAATAGTACTATTTTAAATGATACTATTAATTTGGTTAATTTCTTTATTCCAATCATAATTAATTGTAAAATTTTTTATTCTATTTATTTTTTCCAATATGTTTTTAAGAAATATAGTATGTTCTTTGCTATTTCCATACTTAGGCTTGTGAGCTAAATCTCTTCTTATTTTTCCAATTTTTATAATAAGAGATTTGGTTTCATTAGAAAACAATTCATTAGAAAGTTTTTCCCATATAAAATCTGTAGCCTCTTTGGATGGATGAACCCAATCATTGGCATAAAATCTGTAGTCTCTTAATTCATCAATTAATAATTCATAACTTGGAAAATAATGTGTTTGGTTTCCAAACTCTTTACACAATTCATTTACCGCTAATAAAAGTGTTGATTTACTTAAATTATTTTCTTTGAGGCCATCTCTAATATGCCTAACTGGACTTACTGTAAAAATTATGCGGTTATTTATTGATCTTAATACTTCAGTCCAACTACTTACTATTTCACTAACTGATAATAATCTCCTTTTAAATGAAGTAGCTGATTTTTTATGGCAATTAGCCACTATTTTATTACTACTAATCAATTCGTAAACATTTGCTGTACCAAATGTTACAATAATTGTAGCATTGCTACTAATTAATTCATGAATCCTCTCTTGCTCATTATTGATAGTTTTTAAAAGTAATTTTTCATGTTTATTGAAATATCTCCCTGAATGATTCCAACTTAAGAAAACTTCATCACTTTGAATAAGATTAGTTTCGTCAAATATTCTATTAGAAATAGCATTATAAATGTTTTGTTGCAATGAAATAGGGTTGTAAATAGTTCCAAAAGGATTTAATACATTAAAACAGTTTCTATTAAAATATTTACTCATTTGATTACTGAAACAAGAACCAATTAAAACAAAGTTATCTGAATGAGATAAATTATTTATTGATAAGGAGGTGTCAACTTCAGTTCTAAATATATTTTTAGAGTTCATAATTTACTAATCTATTAAATTCTTTATGTAAAACTTTATAATTAACATAGTTAATAGATTGTGGATATCTAATGTTAATTTACGTCAAAAAAACATTTAGTGTAATTATATTTGATTAATATTTATTTCAAAATATGAAGATGACTGGAAAATTGCCTGATTTTAATGATCTGTCAAAATTAGGAATTAAAAACATCACTAAAACAAATTGGAATTTAAGTCCAAAAGAACTCTCTGATATTACAGTATTAAAAAAAATGGGTAAAATATCCTCTACGGGTGCTTTATCTGTCAATACAGGGAAATTTACAGGTAGATCTCCTAAAGACAGATTTATTGTAAAGGACGAAACAACAAAAGATGATGTCTGGTGGGGAGATATAAACATCCCTTTTAATTCATCAAACTTTGATCGTCTTCAAGAAAAGATGGTTAAATATTTAGAACATAAAGAAATTTATGTAAGAGATGTTTACGCCTGCTCTATAGATAAATTTAAATTGAATATTAGAGTAATTAATGAATTTCCTTGGTCAAATCACTTTGTGAGTAATATGTTTAACGATTTAGAAGAAGAAGATATAAAATCATTTATTCCGGAGTGGCATATCATTAACGTACCTAGTTTTGAAGCTATACCAGAAATTGATGGCACTAGACAATCTAATTTTTCAATTATTGATTTCTCAAAAAAAATAATATTAATTGGTGGAACAGGTTATACTGGAGAAATTAAAAAAGGTATATTTTCTGTTCTAAATTTTATTTTACCTCATAACAGAAATACCTTATCTATGCATTGTTCTGCTAATGTTGGAAAAAATGGAGATACTGCTGTATTTTTTGGACTTTCTGGCACAGGGAAAACAACTTTATCAGCTGATCCTAACAGATTTTTAATCGGAGATGATGAGCATGGTTGGTCAGAAAATTGTGTTTTTAATTTTGAAGGTGGTTGCTATGCTAAATGTATAGATTTATCTAAAGAAAAAGAACCAGAAATATGGGAGGCAATTAAAGATGGGGCCATTTTAGAAAATATTATTTATAAAAATGGTTCTAATGAGGTTGATTTTTCAGATAGTTCAATAACAGAAAACACAAGAGTTAGTTATCCATTATCGTTTATTAAAAACACAGCTAAGGGAAACAAAGGTGAAAATATAAAAAATATTTTTCTTCTTACTGCTGATGCTTTTGGAGTATTACCTCCAATATCTAAACTCAATAAAGGTCAAGCAATGTTTCATTTTATTTCCGGATATACTGCTAAAGTAGCAGGAACAGAGGAAGGAATTAACGAACCAGTAGTTACTTTTTCTGCTTGTTTTGGAGCTCCTTTTCTACCATTACACCCTACCAAATATGCTGAAATGTTGGGTGAAAAAATAGATTCATCTAATGTAAATGTATGGTTAGTTAACACAGGATGGACCAAAGGCCCTTATGGAACTGGTGAGAGAATGAAACTTAAACATACTAGAGCTATGATTACAGCCGCGTTAAATAATGATTTTAAAAATGTAAAGTTCATTGAGCATCCCATATTTAAATTAAATATGCCAACAACATGTCCAAATGTCCCTAATGACACTTTAAACCCTAGAATGACTTGGGAAAATAAAGAGAATTATGATGAAAAGGCACAATTTCTTGCTAATAAGTTTAATG
>MDTC01084383.1_pt1 | contig 15608 bp, 25 predicted proteins | sample 811181 | NCBI WGS metagenome assembly MDTC01 (sample SAMN05326644, study PRJNA326480) | marine metagenome | isolation source: seawater | place: Pacific Ocean: North | collected 2011
ATTAACGAGGTATTTTCAAATGATCAAAACTGCTTTCGCTGCTGCCGCTGCAGCTGCTGCTTTCGCTGCTCCTGGTGCTGCTCTTGCAGGTCCGTACGTCAACGTGGAAACCAATGCTGGTTGGACGGGCGCTGATTACACTGGCGCAACTACAGATTTCCATATTGGCTATGAAGGTCCTATCGGTGAGTCTGGTTCCTACTACGTTCAGGGTGGTGCTAGCCTGGTAACTCCTGACGGTGGTACTGATGAGACTGTTCCTTCTGGTAAGGCAGGTGTTGGTTTCGCTTTGACCGATGCACTGGGTGCATATGGTGAAGTCTCCTTCATCGGTTCTGGCGATGAGGACATCGACCGTGGCTATGGTGCAAAACTGGGTCTGAAGTATTCCTTCTGATTCCTGTCTATATAAGATAAACTAAGGGACTCCTGGAGTCCCTTTTTTATTCTTTCGCACACATCAACTATGACTAATTTTGCCGTATACACCAAACCTGGTTGTCCATACTGCACAAAGATCAAACAAGTCTTAGAGGGGAAGGGGTTTTCATATCGTGAGTATCAATTAGATAAGGACTTTGATAGAGAATCTTTTTATGGTGAGTTCGGTGAGGGTAGCACATTTCCCCAAGTTCTGCTAAACTCAGAAAAGCTCGGCGGTTGCGTCGATGCTGTTAAATACATGCGACAAAAAAATCTTATCTAATGAACGAAGAGTTTTACGACCTTATTGAACGATCAATCGATGTTGCTTTTGAGGATAACAAGTATCTGTTTAGATGCTACAACTACTTGAGTGCATCAAAGACTACTCGTAAACAAGTTCGTGAATTTATCCAGTCTTCAACTGCGACTAATATCAATGGATTAGTTTCTGAACTTGATGGTTATATCAAGGGTGGTAACAAACAACTTCGTGAGGCATATGGGCATTTAGGAAAACCTCATGCACGAAAGATCAAAAACTTCTTAGAAACTCTTCTAGAAGATGCATCCCGATACGAGCATGATCGTCGTCCAGGACGTAAAAAACGTTCTAAATAATGTCAGAGTTCACAAATAGGAGGTTGGTTTCCATATTATTTTTGAACACATAGGGGAGGAAACCATGTTAATTGCACTAGCAGTTTTAGTTACAATCGGTGCATTCATTTTAGGAATCACCGTCTCTTGGTTGGCAAAGGGGTATGTCGAAGATTTTATCGAGAATGCTGCTTACGCTAAATCAGTCACCCATCCAGAAATGTTTGACGAGGATGGTAACATGTTACATGATGAATTGATTTACATCAGACCTGAAACTAATCTTTGGGAATTTGATGATGAAGATGATGATTAATTAAAGGAGTTTATGATGCCTACACGATCTATTGAAAACAGCAACTCAAGGTTGCTACTTAGTGAGATTCTCAGAAAGGTCTCTAATGCAAAAACGAAGGCAGAGAAAATTTCTCTCCTTCAGCGATACAATTCTGCCGCTCTTCGTCAGCTATTGATTTGGAACTTTGACGAGAGCGTCATTTCTATGATCCCTGATGGGGAAGTACCATACACACCCAATGATGCGCCAGTGGGCACAGACCACACTCGCTTGGAGCAGGAGTATAGAGGTTTCTATCGTTTCGTCAAAGGTGGTCAGGACCGTCTCCCTTCAGCGAAGAGGGAGTCATTGTTCATTCAATTGCTTGAAGGTCTTTCGGCAGAAGAAGCAGAACTTGTCTGCTTAGTCAAAGATAAAAAGTTGAATGACAAGTATAAAAGAATTACACGAACTGTTATCTCGGAAGCATTTCCCTCAATTACCTGGGGAGGACGCAGTTGAGTAAGGTTAGAATTTTACAGCAAGGATGTGATCCCAGTGCTGCTGATGACACATCCCTACCATACACTACGTACTTGGTTGAATACCTTCAAGATGGTATGACTAAGTTTGATATTGTCCTTGCCAATAAGAAGGTTGATGTGTTTGATTATTATTGGGATCTATATCGAAATGATTTCGTGACATTTAATCAAACTAATGGTAGAATTAATCCGAAGCTATGGAACGATCCATCAAAACCAAAAGGTAAAAAGAAATGACACACAGTATTTACGTCAGTAAACAAGGTCCTACACAGGAACAACTTGAAGAGCAGCAAGCAGAAGCTGCTGCCGCTGAACAGAAAGCACAGCAAATAAAGAACGTTAAGGCAGTTGCTAAAGGTGTTGCTGCACTTGTCAAACCTTTGGTTCTTATGTTAGTATGGAACTGGTTAATGCCAGGTCTCTTTGGTTTACAAACCATTGGGTATCTTAAGGCATTCGGAATGATCATCATTACAAGTATTCTCTTTAAGAATGACGAACCAGAAAGTTGAATTAGTATCCGTTACCCCAGATGCAGAGAAGACCATGGGGTATGTTGCACGAGTCAGCAACCCCTCTAACCAGGACAATCCTAAGGTTGCAGGTCTTCTCAAGTATTGCATCAAACACGGGCACTGGAGCGTCTTTGAGCAGGCGTTCATGACCCTTGAGATTCATACTACCAGGGGTCTGGCAGCTCAGATGCTTCGCCATAGGAGTATGACATATCAAGAATTTTCACAACGCTATGCTGATTCCTCCCTACTCACGGAGACGATCCCTCTACCTGAATTACGCAGGCAAGACACCAAGAATCGTCAGAATTCTATTGATGATATTGACCCGTTTATCAAGCAAGAGTTCGAGATCAAAATGAGGAAGCACTTTGATGCTGGCATGAAACTCTATAAAGAGATGCTCGATGCTGAAATCGCAAAGGAGTGTGCTCGTTTTGTGCTTCCTCTCGCCGTGCCAACAAAATTATACATGACGGGATCTGTAAGGTCATGGATCCACTATATAGATCTACGATCTGGACATGGAACCCAGAAAGAACATATGGAGATTGCTAACATGTGTAAGGCAATCTTTGTAGAACAATTTCCTATTTGTGCTGAAGCAATGGAGTGGAACTAATGCCAACATACAACGTAAAAAATCTCAAGACGGGAGAGAAAAAAGAATTCCGTATGACAATGAAAGAGTATTGTCAGTGGAAGGAAGAGAATCCTGATTGGGATAAGGACTGGGAGGCAGCATCGCCAACAGGCACTATCTACGGCAAACCCAAACCTGACCAGGGTTTCAAAGAAGTAATGTCTAAAGTCCAAAAAGCACATCCTCGTGCAAACCTGAGTCGATACACCTAAACTATGGCAAGAGCAAGAAAAAGGAACACCACCAGTAATCCTGTCCCTCCTCACATGACTGCAAAACAAATCAAACGGAAAAAACCAATTGATAAGTCATACATGGTTCCCATCAAACCATTGACTGAGAATCAGACTGTTGCCTTTGAACAATATTCATTGGGCAAGAATCTGTTGCTCCATGGTGCTGCAGGAACTGGTAAAACATTTATCACTCTGTACCTTGCTCTGCAAGAAGTACTTGACGAAAACACACCTTATGATAAAATCTATATTGTAAGGTCTCTTGTGCCGACTCGTGAGATTGGTTTCCTTCCTGGAGATCATGAAGATAAGTCTGCACTTTATCAGATTCCATATAAGAACATGGTTAGATACATGTTCAGTATGCCTGATGACAATTCATTTGAGATGCTTTATGATAACCTCCGAGCGCAAGAGACTGTTAGTTTCTGGTCTACGTCTTTTATCCGTGGCGTCACTCTTGACAACGCTATTGTTATTGTTGATGAGTTTTCAAATCTCAACTTCCATGAACTTGATTCGATGATCACCCGTATCGGTGAAGATTCTAAGATTATGTTCTGTGGAGATATTACACAATCTGATCTAGTAAAAGAAAACGAGAAGACTGGTATTGCAGACTTCATTCGTATCCTTCAGAGTATGCAAGAGTTCTCTTGTATTGAATTTGGTATTGATGATATCGTTCGCTCTGGTTTGGTTAAGTCTTACTTGATCTCCAAATATAATCTAGGATTTTAATGTTTAATTTTGTTGATGTCGCCCTTGATAATCATGTTGAGGTCGAAGCAGTTGATCGAGATGGAACTCGTTTCTACCCCATCCCTGGGGCGGATAAATATTATCCAAGTGTGACCTCTATCACATCGTTTAAGAACGCGCAATTTTTCCAGAAGTGGAGATCTAGGATTGGTGAAACAGAGGCAAATCGAATTACTGCTAGAGCAACACAGAGAGGCACTGCTTTTCACGCACTATCAGAAGAATATTTCAAAGGCGAACTAAACATCGACAAGTACTTGGAAAATAATCCATTATCTGTTAGAATGTTTCAGTCAGCAAAGTCTACGTTAAATCGGATAGACAATATTCATTGTCTAGAGACTTTCCTTTATTCCCATTATCTTGGTTTAGCGGGTCGAGTAGACTGCATTGCTGAGTTTGATGGCGAGTTAGCGGTAATCGATTTCAAAACTTCAACTAAGGAAAAGAAGGAAGATTGGATTGAACATTATTTTGTTCAAGAAACTGCATACGCAGCAATGTTCCTCGAACGTTCAGGTTTAGAGGTAAAGAAAATTGTCACCCTTATCGCCACTGAAGATAGCACTATTCAAGTGTTTGAGAAGTACAATCTTGATGACTATTTACAACTACTTAAGTCCTATATTGAAGAGTTCGTCTCCTACCATGCCAAAAGATAATCCCCTAGAGGACAAGTTCCTAACACCGACAAGGTTCTCTCAGGAGATTGAACGTATGGTGAAGACCAGCAAAGGACTGATCACATACATTGAAGCAGTAACTACATACTGCTCTGAGAATGAAATTGAAATCGAAACAGTTCCTAAACTGTTATCGAAACCACTGAAAGAACGTCTGCGCCACGAGGCAATGCGTTTGAACTATATGAAACAATCGTCTAAAGGAGTCTTACCATTGTGACTGGATTTGAAGTGTATAAGATGTATCTCGCACTCAAACAACACTTCACCAAACAGGATTACGATTATTTCAAATACAGAGGTAAAGTTCGCGCTAATGAAAAATCATTTGAACAGCGGCGCGATCGTTACTTCTTCAAAAAATTAGCGACGAAGTACTCAGATGCTGAACTCTTGAGTTACTTCGTCGCTAATTTTGTAAATGACTCTAAAGGTTATCTACAATCTTTTAGTAAGGATATCTACACCGACTGGAAGATCAATCAAGAGTCTTTTACATATAAATTTAAACAGGATGTCAATACTCTACTAGATGATTATCAAATTCCATATGATCAAGCATTTGAGAAACTGTTTGTAGTTGAATGTGGACATCCTCCAATCATTAAGCATTATTTGGGTGGCAGTATATCTTTAGAGACTTTGGTTGTATTTGAAAAGTGTCTTGGTTTTGTTTCTAACTTCGATAAGAAACTATCGGACCCTATATGGAAAGAAGTTAGAACAAAGACATTAAAATACAAACCATTTTTAAAAATTGATTGTCAAACCTACAAACGTGTGTTACTAGAAACTATACGGACGAAGTTATGAGTTTTTTTCAATCGGAACAAGTACAAGAAAACTTACAAGACATCTTCAACACCTATCAAAAACTATCATACATGACATCTAGACTTCCTACGATGAATAGGGATGAGAAGATGAATCATATTGAAAATTGTAAGAGTTTGATCGACAAACAGAAGACCTTTTATGGTAGACTGTGCCTTGCTGCATCCGAAGACAAGGACGCAGCAGATATGAAAACGAGGATCAACGCTCTTGCCAATGCCTTTGGATATGAGAACCTTGCTCTCTGCATGGACGCTATGGTCAGCACTTTAGAACAAGCAGCAGAGAGAGAAGGTTGACACCTCATACATAGTATGCTACGATTATCCAGTAGCAAACAAACAAACCTACACATTCAATACGGAGAATACAACTATGTCGTTCGCATCCCTCAAAAAAGCGTCTTCTACTGGGAATACTCTTTCCAAACTGACGCGAGAGATCGAAAAACTAAACCAACCTGCTCAGGGCAGTGGTGCTGATGAGCGCCTCTGGAAACCTGAACTGGACAAGTCTGGTAACGGATTTGCCGTTATCCGATTCCTTCCCGCTCCCGATGGCGAAGATCTGCCTTGGGCAAAGATCTGGTCTCACGCTTTCAAAGGTCCTGGTGGACAGTGGTATATTGAGAACTCTCTCACCACTCTCGGCAAGGATGATCCTGTTGGCGAGATGAACCGTGAACTTTGGAACAGCGGTCGTGACAGCGATAAGGAGATTGCTCGCGCACAGAAGCGTAAGCTGTCTTACTACTCCAACATCTATGTTGTGAGTGATCCTGCTCACCCCGAGAACGAAGGCAAAGTCTTTCTGTACAAGTTCGGAAAGAAGATCTTTGACAAACTGACTGAAGCAATGCAACCTGCATTTGCAGACGAAACTCCTATCGATCCTTTCAACTTCTGGAAGGGTGCTGACTTCAAACTGAAGATCCGCAAGGTCGAAGGATACTGGAATTATGATAAGTCTGAGTTTGCTGCTCCCAGCACTCTCGGTAACTTCGATGATGATAAACTGGAATCTATCTGGAAGCAGGGATATTCCCTTGCTGAATTTGAAGATGCTAAGAACTTCAAGACCTACGAGCAACTGAAAGCACGTTTGGATCTCGTTCTTGGTAAGACTGCACCTGCTGCACGTCCTATTGATGAGTCCCTTGAGGATGAATCTGAGGGTCGCGGGTCCTTCAACTCTCCTGACATCATGGGTCACCATCGTGACACTGCAATGACATCCAATCAACCTGATTGGGGTGTTGAAGTCAAAGAATTCCGAGAGAAAGCAGTTGCTGCCTCACCTGTTGCTGATGAAGAAGACACTCTGTCTTACTTCGCTAAACTCGCTGAGGAAGACTAGTCATAGACAGTCATATATCTGTCACAGGGGAGTCACATTTGCTCCCCTTTCTGGAGTATACTTATTACATACACACAGAGGTTACACCATGAAACTTGCACTCGCTGCACTCCTTCTCTTTAGTTCTGTTCCTGCCGCTCAAGCATATGAGTCGCAGAGTGGATATGCTAAGGAACAAAAATGTTTCAAGAAGGTGTATCGTGAACGTTACATCCCTGGAACTATGAAGAATCCTGGATATGTGAAGACTGAAAGGAAGCGTGTTCGCGTTCCTTGTCAAAAGATGTTTGGTGAAGACATCTGGCGTGAACCTGCATACGAAGAGTCATACTATCCGACTCCTCGTCGCACTTATCGCCCTGCAGAACCAGTTAGGCATCATGTAGATGATAACTCCTGCATCGAAGGTTCTATCATCGGTGGTATTGCAGGCGGTGGAGCAGGTGCTGCTCTCTCCCGTGGTGATGGTCGCTGGTGGGCAATCCCTGCTGGTATTGTTGGAGGAGCATTGGTAGGGTGCCAAATTGATGGGGGTTGATCATGGCACATCGAATGTCAGAGATCGAACCATCTCACTTCACAACAAAGGAAGAAGTTCAGGAGATGATTGATGATGCAATACGCAGACATAATCGTAACGCTTCGATTATTTCAATGTGTGTTGGCTGGGTTGTTCTTGCACTTTTTGCTGAAGGTCTTCTTCGACTTATTGGAGTTATAGAACCTATCTTCCCATGGCTCAAAATCACATTGAACTAATAGGAACAATAATTATAGGTGTCCTTGGCATAATTCTTATATGCCAAGGACATTTTATCTTTCATGGACGGCATGGATACCGTCATAGTGAGAGAGATAAAGATAACCTAGCGAAGATGCGTAAGAGAGTTGAAGAACTGATGGGCAAAACGAAAAACGACCTTTGATTCCCAAAAAGTCGAAAAAAAATCTCCGCCAAAAAATCGACCCCTAAGGTTTTTTGAACTGTTGCTCTAGCATTATTCGTAACAGGTTATCTTTCATTTGAACTAATGCTTCTTGTTCATGAGGATGACCTCCTGCCCACTTATCCAAATGAAAACAGACGGACTTGTACATAAGTGCTAGTCCGTCTTTTGTTACACACATATCAATAACGTCGTCTGGATTAATATCCTCCACCGTATCCTCCTCCACCAGAACTACCGCTACTACCAGAACTTCCACTAGAACCGCTAGAACTAGAAGAACCGCTAGAACTAGAAGAACTGGAAGAACTGGAAGAACTAGATGATGTGCTAGTTGATGTTGAGGTTGTAGATGTAGTTGTGGTGGTAGTAGTAGATGTTGTAGAAGCAGTGCTTGAAGTGGCGACTCCTACAGCAGCACCAGTAGGACCGAAGTCAAACGATGTAACTGCCTGAGTGCCTTGAGTTACAGTTACACTACCACTAACATATCCTGCCTGATCTAAGAATCTGGAAATGATACTGAGTTCAGTCTTCTTATCACCAAATTGATCCAATTCAGGATGTGGTGCATAAGCGAGTTTTTTCCCCATATCGGTGAGCATTAATTCGACGATAGGTGGAGTGGGAAGGAGAAGATATCTCTTCTTCTCATTCTCGAACTCTTCATGCTCATAGTTGGTTACTGGATATACTGACTCATTTTTTGTTTTTTGAGTGCCATCTGGCATTACAACTCTAAAATTCTCATTGACAATCCTACCTTTTTCCATGAAGACAATATTATCATCTGGCAAGATTACCTCTTGAGTTTCCCAGTGGTGAATAGAATCAGGATCGGCGTATTTTTGAGTGACTCTCTGATATAGTAATTTTTGTTCTATTGGCCACTGTTCATAGACATCAGTAATATTATTAGCAAGTAGAATAACCCAATCTAGGAATGGATCTGAGTAAAATCTCATTGCCACATCCGAAGGTCTAAGACCATCAGGTATTGTAAAGAGTTCTGTAAGAGAGACATACTGCTGCAAATCTTCTCTAATCTTTAATCGTCTGAATATATTTTTTGCTAAACGATATTTAAATTGTTCATCATCGGCAATACCTTCACCGATGTAAACGTTTGGAAAATATGAAAAATAAGAAGCCATTAATATCCTGCTGCAGCATCTGCTGCGGTGAGAAGTCTAGTTTCTGCAAATGAACAAGTCATAACAACAGAGGGAACGTCCAGACCTCGACGGTCTGGTCTCTTCAGTGCAATGTATTGATTATCTGGAGTATAATTAACTTGAATACCAGTACAAACTGAAGGATACATTTTAAAGTGTAAATCTCTTCTATTATCTGTTTTCAAGTTATTGAAATCTCTATCTTTATCGCCTCTCCCAAAACGAACAAATCTTAGTTGAAAACGATCGGGAATATTGAAGTATCGGTCATTTGAAGCATAGTTGTCGAATGCTTTACCTTTAAGATTACTATAAACGGTGTCATCACCATCGATTTTGGAAAAAATGTCATCATATCCTTCTTTTCTGAAGATATCTTCGCCAAACGTCTTACCTTCAACTGCTTTCTTACCTGGTTGATCAAACTCATCTCTAGTATTAATGAAGAACTCGTCAAAATCACCAGATTTGATTCTAGGTAAGGATCCAATTTTGATATAGTTGATGATTCTTCTAATTTCTTTAGATTCTTCCGCAGATCTAGCAAAAAACTTAAAAGCAAAGTTATGCGTCCTAAATCCAACACCCTGGAAGATTTGCTCACTATATGGGTTGAAAATTTGACCCGATTGTAAGTTTTTAATTGAGTTTAAGTCTAATTGACCTTGCAATCCAACAAATTGGTTAGTTGCATTGATCATTGATAAGACAGCAGCAGTAGAGAATTCTGGAATTGCTGCTTTTGCACCATCTTGTAGTGCTTCTGCCATTTTGGTGAAATCATCACCTTTATTGCCTGCCATCATACCCAGTGCAGATATACCACCTACACCAATATCTGCACGTCTGAATGCAGGAGTATATGATGTTGAGATTTGAGGCGGCATTGCAATGTAGCACCTGTCCTTATGTTCTTTAGACTTGGCACTATTACCAGGAACTCTTCTGCTATAGAAAGCAGGGACATTCTTATCTTCGTACTTATAACGCTCTCTACGCAGCATCAGATAATCGACTGCTTCAGTTGGTTGTTCTACCAAACCTTCGTCATCTCTGAACCCATCATCAGGATGTTTTAATGGATATCTAAAAACTGCCACTCGTTATGCCTAAATAGGGTGTAATCATTATTTATTTATGAGATATCAGGGTAAATATACACCTAGCTTTCCTCGTAAGTACAAAGGTGACCCCAGTAACGTGATTTATCGCTCCTCATGGGAGTATAAATTTATGAAATGGTGCGATGTTACCCCTTCTGTTCAAGAATGGGGCAGTGAAGAAATCATTATCCCTTATATTTCACCTGTTGATGGGAAACGGCATCGCTATTTTCCAGATTTTTATGTTAAAATTGAAAATAGGAAATATCTGGTTGAGGTAAAACCGCTCAAACAGACGAAAGAGCCTAAAACACAAAAACGAATGACTAAACGTTATATTAATGAGGTCGTTACTTGGAGTGTTAACAAAGCAAAATGGAAAGCAGCAGAAGAGTTTTGTAAGGATCAAAATTGGGAATTTATGTTAATAACAGAAAAGGAACTTAAAGTATAATGTCTATTCCAAATAATGTAAGAGAATCTGGTGGATACATGTACCAGGATGAGATGTTTATGCTTCTCAAAAATGGTGACTATTCTCCTAGCCTTACAAACTTATGGTATCTTAGGTTTAACACTCCCGAAAACTTCGATAAATTTAATGTAAAAAGATTCGATAACTTGGGGAAAGGTAGAACCCATGAAATATTGAATTATTACGCTCAAGCAGTTAACTTACCGAGTAAGCAGTTAACTACTGGGCAAGTTAGTAACGTCGGTGTTCCATATAAGTATGCTACTGGACAGGCATTCAGTCAAATTAGCATCACATTTATGACTCCTCGGAATCAATTAACTCGTGGTATTTTTGAAAGATGGATTGCTAGTATCACTGGTGATGGCGATCAATATATTGATTATTATGAAAATTACGTTTGTCCAGAACTAAGAATTTTTAAATATGAACTTGGCGGAGGTGAGAGAGCGGATGAACAAACAGATAGACGAGCATCTAGTTTAATAAGAGAGATGACTTTGGGTGCTAGTAAATCTACTCAGAGACGACTTAGAGAAAAGCAGAGAATGCCTAAACTGAGATCTGTTTATGAACTCAGGAATATATTTCCTACAAACATTGGTTCTATGCAGTTAAATAACACAGAACCGAGACTTGCTACATTCACAGTTTCATTTTCTTACGAACGTTATAAATTCTATAACGATGGTCCTGACCAGAATAGATCTAGAAAGGTTAAAACGGACCCAAGAGAGTTCCCAGGACATGAAGGTTTCGGCAATTTCTTAACTGAAAAGAACAAATGATAACCCCCTAAATACTATTACTGAATTGATTTCCCTATGGCATTACCTAAATTAAACGCCCCCAAATACAAAATGAAACTACCGTCTGATGGTAGGACTGTAAACTTTAGACCATTTCTTGTGAAAGAAGAAAAACTTCTTCTGGTTGCAACTGAAACAGGTGGACAAGATGGGTTGTTTGAAGCGATTAAAACAATCATTCAAGATTGTACAGATATCGCAAATGTTGAAGAATTAGCAACTTTTGATATTGAATATGTCTTTCTTCAGATCCGCACAAAATCTGTTGGTGAAACTGTAAATGTTCAGGTCACTTGTCCTGATGATAATGTGACTACGGTTGAAGCAGAAATTCCTTTGGATGATATCAAAGTCAAGAAAACCAGAGGTCATAAAGCAGAGATCAAACTGGATGACAGTATTATTATTACCATGAAGTATCCGAATCTGGATACCTTTGTTGAAATGAATCTTGCTGACTCTGACGATCAGGGTGTAGAGCAGGTCTTCAAAATGGCAGCAAGTTGTATTAAAACAATTGCCGATACTGAACAAGTTTATGATTGCGCCGATAGTACTGATGCAGAACTTGCTGAATTCTTTGAATCTTTGACTTCTAGTCAGTTCCAAGAAATTCAAAAGTTCTTTGAAACTATGCCTAAGTTAGCATACACCTTAAAGGTAACAAATCCCGAAACTGGCGTTGAAAGTGATGTTGAACTTGAGGGTCTAGCAAGTTTTTTCGCATAGCACTCCTCCACAATACTCTGGAAAATTACTTTCAGACTAATTTTGCTTTGATGCACCACCATAAATGGGACATCCAGTATATAGAGGAGTTGATGCCTTGGGAAAAGGAAGTGTATATCATGATGTTGACAGACTTCCTCAAGGAGGAACAGAGGCGAATGCAAGAACAGCAAAACCAAAGAAGATAAGTGGCAAAAATCGATGCATATAAACTAGTAGGACAGGGGGGTAATAGCTCGTCAGCTATGTCCCCTGTTGCTGTTCATGCAGCGAGAGCAAACATAAAAGCATTTGCAGGAATTCAATATTCTCTGAGAGGAATACAATCGACTTTAGTGTCGATGGAGAAGGTTGAACTTAACCTGATTGAGAATGATAAACTGCGTGCTATCGCAGAAAGAAGAAGAAAGAGAAGAGAATTAGATCGTCTTGCTGAGGAGAGAGCGGAGACACCATTATCAGGTGCGTCTGCCAAAGCGGCGAAAGGAGAATTAAAAGGTAAAGATAAGAAGAAAGCAGATAGTTTATTCAGTAAACTATTTGGTGGATTAGAAGGTCTTGCACTTATAGCGGGTAAGTTTCTCCTTAAACTTATTGGTCTTGTAGTTGTAAAAGAAATTTTAAAATGGGTTGCCAATCCTGAGAATAGACAAAAACTTATTGAGTTTTTTCGGAAAACAAAGTTTGTTTTCGAGAAGATCTATGGATTTACTAAATGGTTAGTTGGGGATAATCTACTACCTGGTATAACTCAAGCATTTGGAAAAGATAGTACTTTTGGTGAAAGAGTAAGCGGTCTGTTTAAGATCATGACTGCCATTGGAGGAATGGCGCTTTTACTCAATCCATTTGGTACTATGGATGCTATCCTCAGTTTACTGGGGTTAGATTTCTATAGAGATAAAACTGCACGAGTTGCAGACGCTCTTGATGATGTTTATATTGATGGTCCTGATGGACAGAAGAGAAGATATAGAAAGAATCCCAGCACAGGTAAATGGGAAGAAATTGGACCTGATGGTAAACCAGTAAAACCTGGAACTACTAAACCTGGAACTACCAAACCTGGAACTACTACACAACCTGGTAGCACTAAACCTGGAACTACCAAACCTGGAACTACCAAACCATATAATGCTGGTAATAACAAACCAGTAAGTAGATCTACGTTTGCTTTAGAACAAGCAAGAAAGGAGAATGCTAGATTAAGAGCGTTAGCAGAAAAACTTAAAGCAGAGAATAAAACTCTTCTGGGTAAAGGAACTGGCAGTAATATTCTTGGTCGTGGTCTTAAGAATGCACCAGGTCGCGCAATGACCTTTGTATTCGGTAAGAATAAAAGGGTACTAACGAATTTACTTGGAAAACCAACTGCCACGGCACTTAAAGCGGGTGTTAGGAATTTTGCTGGTAGAATTCCCTGGTTTGGTGGATTTCTTGTCGCTGCATTCTCAATGCTCGATGGCGATCCAATTGATAGAACTCTGTTTCAGACGGCGGGGACCCTGATCGGTGGTGCAGTTGGATCATTTATTCCTATTATCGGACAGATTGGAATAGGAACTATCTTGGGATCTATAGTTGGTCAATACATGGGAGATCTCCTGTATATGCTGGCTAATCCAGATAAACCTGATGGTGGAATCGAACAAGTAAAGAGAAAGATTTTTGAAGACTCTCTAGATCTATGGAATGGTAGTAAAGCAGCGGTAAAAGCTCTTTGGAATTGGGTTGGACCCAAGATCATGGAGGCGGGGAACTTCATTGCAACTGGAATTAAGAGATTTTATCAAGCAATTCCATTATTTGAATTCCCTTCAGTAACGATACCAGGTTGGATCCCAGGTTTCGGTAATAAGAAGATAGGTGGTTTTGAAGTAGTTAATCCAATATTCTTTACTCCAGTTGCGGCATTGCAGCAAATGGAAGCGATGAAGAAAGCTTTCTTTGAGCAAGATAAACCCATAACACGGGTAAAGATGCCCACTTTACCTGAGTACTTGAAGCAAGTTCAGGATATATTTAATTGGCTTGGAGGATTGAATCAAGACGGCACATCCCGAGCAGGTCAAACAGGTGGTCGAGCTAAAGCAAAGGCGGATGCGGAAAGAAGAAGAGCAGAGGATGCTGCAAAAAGACAAGAAGAACGAGAGCAAACTGCTGCTTTGAATGCAGCACGGGATGCATTTTTAGAAAAAAATAAGATCCGACAATATGATCCCAAACAGTCTTATAGAGAGATGGAACTCGTCTATAAGATGGAAGGTAAACTACCTCTGGTTGGATTCGGCTTTGGAACGGGATATAAGGATTACCATGTTTTCCGAAATGGTAAGCTTATTCATGTGAAGTACTATGGTAACTTGCATGAGAAAAACTTCAAGAGCAAAAAGGCATTTGAGATCTTCCTGGCTGGTGGTGGTAATGCCATGCTCAGAGGAAAGGCAAATTATGATGTCAAGAAAGTTCTTGAGTTAGGTTTTGCTGCTACTGCTAAACTAAACAAAACAGAAAGTGTTGGTTCTGGTGAAAGTACGACTCCTGTCGTTACAAAAACTGAACCTGCAACTTCAACACAACCTCAGACTGGCGGCAACGCCAATGCGGGTGCTCTGTTTGACCTTGTTACAAGTGCTGAAGGTGGACTCAACTCTGTCAATAGAGGCGAAGCAGGTGATACTCGTGGTGGCGCAAGGTCTATATTCGGTAAAGATCTTACGGATATGACCGTGGATGAAATTTATAAACACCAGAAAGCTGGAAAGGTCCATGCAGTAGGTAAATATCAAATAATCCCAATGACGATGCCAGGATTTATGCAATACCTGAGATCTCAAGGGATAGACACATCAAAGGCAAAGTTTGATGCGAATATTCAGAGTATGTTTGGTCCTTATTCGATCACTCAAAAGAGACCAGAGGTTGGTCGTTTCTTAAAAGGTGATAAGAGTATTGATATTGATACTGCACAATTAGAACTCGCTGCAGAGTTTGCGTCTATTGGTGTTCCCTATGATATGAAGAAGGGATCTTATAGAGGTAGTAGATATCCTCTAAGAGATATTAAAAAGGGTGAGAGTTTATACTCTGGCGTGGGAGAGAATTATGCTCATGCTGTGCATACAGATCAAGTAAGATCGATGCTCCAGCAGATGCGTGGAGGTGGTTCAGTATCACCGTCTTCAGTAACAACAGTAACAACACCAGCAGTACAACCTAAGACATCATTTACTGTTGACTTAAACACTTCTACAATAAATGCAGATACTGGTAAATATACACCTGTAGGTCAGAAAGCAACTCTTCAAGGTAAACCTGTTATCTGGGATGGAACAACTTGGCAACCAGATCCTGAAGGAGGAAGCGAAGACAGTCCTACCAAAAGTCAAACAACTACGCCACAGGATGGTCGCGGCTACGCGATTCTCCCCTATCAATCAGACCCATCAGACGCCGCTTTACCGTTTGAGCAAGCGAAGAGCATTGCGGAGGG